>Ga0208330_1000431_pt1 | contig 19280 bp, 13 predicted proteins | sample DeeseametaMP1896_FD_184180 | JGI IMG/M metagenome (GOLD analysis project Ga0208330, IMG submission 184180) | Marine microbial communities from the Deep Pacific Ocean - MP1896 (SPAdes) | ecosystem: Environmental > Aquatic > Marine > Oceanic | place: East of Hawaii, North Pacific Ocean | collected...
CCAGCCGCTGGTCGCCCGCCAGCCACCAGCCCGCCTGGGCCAGGGCCGCCAGCCCGATCAGCACCAGCCCCGTCGACACACGGCCCGACAGCAGCGCCCCGCCGCCCAGCGCGTAAAGCTGGAACAGAACCGGCGTCGACCAGTGATGCCAGCGCGGCACTGTTTTCAGCTGGGTGTAGATCATCGAGGTGGTAAAGACGGTCCCGAGGCACAAGAGCGCCCCGAGCCAGCCCAGGACGCGGACCTGCTGCCCGAAGAAGACCAGCAGCGCCGCGTAAACGCCCATGACGACCAGCGCCGCGCAGGCCGCCCATGCCTCACGTGAGAGCCAGCTTGACCGCCATTGCGTGAAGGCCTTGAGCGCCCGCTCCGACCGGCCGAGGTGCAGGGCCGAGGCCATGAGCCCGCCAACCGCCAGCAGGTAGCCGATCAGGAAGAAGGCAAAGGCACTCCACCCGGTCGGTGCGTCGGGATCGACACCAAGCCAGAACAGCAGGCCGAGACCCAGGCCGGAAAACGTGGTGAAGGCGATGATCGAAGGCGCCGGGTGCATTCACAGTTTCTCCAGCGTCTTGTCAATCCAGGCGAGGAAGCCGCGCGGCTCTTCGGCGACCGGTTCGAGGAAGGGCGCCAGCACATCGACCTCTCCCTGCCAGCCGTCCTTAGGCCGTGGCGGCAGGTACTTGTTGACGGGCTTCGTGCCCTGTTCCGGCATCAGGTCGATGCCGCCGCGCTCGGCCACCAAAAGCGAGACATCGCTATCGGGATCCGAAAGGTCCCCGAAATGCCGGGCGCCCGCCGGGCAGGTCCGGACACAGGCGGGGGTGCGGTCCTCCTCTGGGAGGTTTTCATTGTAGATGCGGTCGACGCAGAGCGTGCATTTCTTCATCACCCCCTCGGCCAGGTCGAGTTCGCGCGCACCATAGGGGCAGGCCCAGGCACAGAGCCCGCAGCCGATGCAGTCGGATTCATTGACCAGCACGATGCCGTCCTCGACCCGCTTGTAACTGGCGCCCGTGGGGCAGACGGTGACGCAGGGCGCGTCCTCGCAGTGCAGGCAGGATTTTGGGAAATGCACCAGTTGCGCCGGTCCGGTCTCGGGTTGGACCTCATAGCTGTGCACGCGATTGAGGAAAGTGCCCGATGGATCGGCGCCATAGGGCTCCTGATCGCTGAGCGGCGCGCCGTAATTCTCGGTGTTCCAGCCTTTGCAGGAGATCACGCAGGCATGGCAGCCGACGCAGGTGTCGAGGTCGATGACCAGCCCGAGGCTGCGGGTGGTTTTTTCCGGAAGGGTCGTCATGTGTGGCCCCCGTGATCCAGCGGCGCCGCTGACGCGGCACAGGTTGGTTGTGCGGGGGTTCCACCCCCGGTCTCCCTGCGGTCGACTCCCCCGGGAGTATTTTTACAGAGAAGAAACATCAGGGTTTGGTCTTCCATGCCAGTTGCTCCGGCCCCTGCCCGACGGGGGAGGCGATTTCGCCGAAAGCCGGTTGGCTTTCCGCGGGCGGAGGGACCTTTTCGATGCGCGCGCGCAGGTCGAACCAGGCGGCCTGGCCGGTGACCGGGTCGGAGTTGGACCAACGCAGGCCGTCGCCTTTGGGCGGCAAGAGCTCGTGGATCAGGTGGTTGAGCAGGAACCCCTTGCTGGCCTCGGGCGCGTCGGGTTTCAGCGCCCAGGCGCCCTTGCGCTTGCCGATGGCGTTCCATGTCCAGATCGTGTTCGGATTGAGTGCGGCCATTTCCATCACTGGCACGGTGATCGCGCCGTGAGGCGAGGTGATGCGCGCCCAGTCGCCGTCTTGCAGGCCGTGTTCGCGCATCAGGCGGGTCGGCAGGTACATCGGGTTGTGCCCGTGCAACTGCCGCAGCCAGGCGTTCTGTGTGCCCCAGCTGTGGTACATGGCCATCGGGCGCTGTGTCAGGGCGTGGACCGGGTATGTGTCCGGATCGCCCGCATCGGGCGCATACCAAAGAGGCAGCGGATCGAGTTTTTCTTGAATCTGCTGTCTCAGGTGGTCGGGCGGCTGGTGGTCTCCGTGTCCCTCGGCGGCGCGTTGGAAACGGCGCAGGGGTTCGACGTAGAGCTGAAAGAGATAGGGGGCGGGCGCATCGCAAAGCCCCGTCGTGACCGCCCAGTCCTGGTAGGCGCTGTTCCAGGGTTTGAAATACTGCGCCTCTTCCGGGATGTGCAGCGTGCAGAAGCCGCCGTTGGCGATATAGCTGTCGATCTGCGCCGCATTGGGGGCGCCACGCCCGTGGGTGAGGCCGGTGTCGGACATGCGCCAACCTGCCAGTGGACCGACGCCCGGGCGACGTTCGTGGGTCTGGATGTAGTCCGCGTAGTCGGCAAATTTCGGCGCGCCCCCCTCGTCGACCATGCCCGGCAGGCCCAGCCGCGCGCCAAGGTCCAGCAGCACCGATTGAAAGCCGCGCACGTCCCGGTCCGGCTCTACCACCGGCCAGCGGATCGCATCCGCCGCCGCGTCCGGTTCAGAGATCGGGCGGTCGAGCAAGGAGATGCAGTCGTGCCGTTCAAGGTAGGTCGTGTCAGGCAGGATCAGGTCCGCGTAGGCGACCATCTCGGACGAATAGGCATCCGAGTAGATGATGCGCGGGATCTTGTAGTCGCCACACTCGTCCGTGTCGGTCAGCATCTCCATGACGCCGGCGGTGTTCATCGAGGAATTCCACGCCATGTTCGCCATGTAGAGGAACAGCGTGTCGATCCGGTAGGGATCGCCCGCGTGCGCGTTGGAGATGACCATGTGCATCAGGCCGTGGGCGGACAGCGGGTTTTCCCAGGTAAAGGCCTTGTCGATGCGGAGCGGCTCGCCCCCGTCCGACAGGGCCAGGTCCTCGGGGCCCTGCGGATAGCCGAGATGGGGGCCGGGGAGCGGCTGGCCGGGCGAGGCCTGCGCATGGGGGCGTGGGTGGGCCTGCGCCGGTTTCGGGTAAGGCGGTTTGAAGCGCATGCCGCCGGGCGTTTCCACGGCGCCCAGAAGGATCTGCAGGATGTGCAGGGCGCGGCAGGTCTGGAACCCGTTGGCATGGGCCGAGATGCCGCGCATGGCGTGGATCGCCACCGGGCGGCCCACCATCCTTTCATGCAATGTCCCCCGGAAATCGGTCCAGGGCCGGTCGATCACCACCGGGTCGTCGAAGGCCGCGCGGGCCAGTTCCGCGCCCAGGGCGCGAATGCGTTCGGGCGTCAGGCCACAGCGCTCGGCCACGGCCTCGGGCGCGTATTGCGGATCGAGATAGCGCTCTGCGAGCAGGTGCATGACCGAGGTATGGGTGACACCGGCGCGCCGGACATGACCGGTCAGGTCCGGCGTGATGCCGGGCCTGTCCCAGGCCACCTGCTTGCCCGTCACGCGGTCGATCACTTGCGGCTTGTCGTCCTCATCGCGCAGGAACAGGCCAAAGGCAGGGGACTTCGGATCGCAATCCAGCAGGACCGGCGCATTGGTGAACCGCGCGAGATAGTCGAGGTCGATCCGCCCGGCCTTCAGCAGGCAATGGATCAGCGAGAGGATCAGCAGCCCGTCGGTCCCCGGCGTGATCCCGATCCAGTCATCCGCAACCGCGTTGTAGCCAGAGCGGATCGGATTGACACCGATGACCTTGGCGCCGCGCTCTTTCAGCCGCCCGATCCCCATCTTGATCGGGTTGCTGTCGTGATCCTCTGCCACGCCGAAGAGCAGGAACAGTTTCGCATGCTCCCAATCGGGCGCGCCGAATTCCCAGAAGGCGCCGCCCATCGTGTAGATGCCCGCCGTCGCCATATTGACGGAACAGAACCCGCCATGCGCGGCGAAATTCGGTGTGCCATAGGCCTGTGCCCACCAGCCGGTAAAGCTCTGGCTCTGGTCGCGCCCGGTGAAAAAGGCCAGTTTCTCGGGCGCCGTTTCGCGCAGGGGTTTCAGCCAGCTGACGGCGGTTTCCAGCGCCTCGTCCCAGCTGATTTCCTCGAACTCGCCAGACCCACGCGGGCCGACACGTTTCAGCGGCGCGCGCAGGCGGGACGGCGCGTTGTGCTGCATGATCCCCGCGCTGCCCTTGGCGCAAAGCACGCCCTTGTTGACCGGGTGATCGCGGTTGCCCTCGATATAGGCGACCTTGCCGTCCTTCATGTGCACGTTGATGCCACAGCGGCAGGCGCACATGTAGCAGGTGGTCTTGCGGACTTCGTCCGAGACCCTGGGCGATGTCTCAACCCGAGGCTGTGCCATGTCCCCTCCCTCTGGCGCTGTCTGACGGGCGTGCAAGTTGATGCATCATTCGTATATCAATTCTGCCGCCCTGCAAGCCCGGGCAATCAGGGTCCGCTTTTCTGCTCCATTTGGGATGATTTTCCCGGAATGCGCCTCTTTGCAAGACCGGCCTTCCCGGCGCGGTGCGTTGATCTTTGCCCCCGCCCCGCGCCAAACTCACCTGCATAAACGGGCGGAGGACAGCCGGCATGACATTCCTGGAACGGGCCTTTGACCGGGCACGGGCGCGGCGGGCGCGCGTCGTCTTTCCCGAGATCGCAGAGCCGCGCGTGGCGGCAGCTTGTGACAGGCTGCGCGGCGAAGGGCTGGCAGAGCCTGTCGGCCTGATCCCGACGACGGACGCCATGATCGCCACGCTGGTCGAGTCGCGCGGCATGAAGGAAAGTCTGGCGCGGCGGATGCTGGACCGGCCGCTGTACCGAGCGGCGGCGATGGTGGCCACCGGAGAGGCAGAGGCGATGGTGGCGGGCGCCGATGCGCCGACGCGGCGGGTGATCGAGGCGGCCTCGATCGCCATCGGCCTGGCAGACGGCGTCAGCCTGCCGTCTTCCTGTTTTGCCATGCTGATGCCGGACGGGCGCACCCTGGTCTTTGCCGATTGCGCGGTGAACCTGGCACCGGATGCCGAGGGGCTGGCCGCCATCGCACGCGCGTCCGAGCGCACTGCACAGTCCTTGCTGGGCGAGGCGCGGGTGGCGCTTTTGTCCTTTTCCACCGGGACCAGCGGGGCGGGCGACAGCGTGGACCGCGTGCGGCGGGCCGCCGAAATGACGGGCTTTGCCGGGCCGGTGCAGGCAGATGCGGCACTGAACCCGGCAATCGCCGCGAAAAAGGGGCTTGGGACGGGGGATGCCAATGTGCTGGTCTTTCCCGATCTCGATTCCGGCAACATCGGGTACAAGCTGGTGCAGGAACTGGCCGGGGCACAGGCGCTGGGGCCAATCCTGCAGGGGTTTCGCAGGCCGGTCTGCGACCTGTCGCGCGGCGCCACAGTCGATGACATCGTGGCGGCGACGGCGGTCACGCTGGCGTTGGATTGACCCGTCATGCCTGCACCAGGTCCAGCGCCGCGCGGGCGATGACCCGTTCCTCTTCAGCGGGAATGACCCAGGCCGTGACACTGGCATCGTCGCCGTGCAGACGCGGGGCATTGCGGGCGTTCCTGTCAGCCTCGAAACTGACCCCGGCCCAGCGCAGCCCGTCCAGGATCGCCGCCCGGACACGGGCAGAATTCTCACCGATGCCGCCGGTAAAGACGACGGCCTCCAGCCCCTCCATCGCTGCGATCAGGCTGCCCGCGTGGCGCCCTGCCCAATAGGTGAAGTGGTCGATGGCAAACACGGCTTCGGGACATGCGCTCTCCTCCAGCGCGTGCATGTCCGAGATCCCGCCCGACAGGCCCGCCAGCCCGGCGCGGTTGTTCAGCAGATCGCGCGCGCCCTCCACCCCGCGTTCCTCGGCCAACCGCAGGACCGCGTTCGGGTCGATGCTGCCGCACCGCGTGCCCATCGTCAGCCCGTCGGTGGGGGAATAGCCCATCGTCGTCGCCACGCTCTCTCCGCGCCGGATCGCACAGGCCGAGGCGCCATTGCCAAGGTGAAAGGCCAGGACCCGGTCCGGCAGGCCCCCTGCCAGGCTTTCCAACCGCGCGACAAGCCCCGCGTAGCTCAGCCCGTGGAAGCCGTAGCGCCGGATGCCCGCCTCGGCGCAGTCGGGCGGCAGGGCATAGCGTTGCGCGACCTCTGGAATGGTCGCGTGAAAGCCGGTGTCGAAACAGGTGACCTGCGGCAGGTCGGGCGCCAGGCGGGCCAGCGCCTCCATCGCGGCCAGGTTATGCGGGTTGTGCAGGGGCGCCAGAGGCGCGCACCGGGCGATCTCGGCCCGCACTGCGGGCGTGACGCGCGCAGTTGCGGCAAGGTTGGGCCCGCCATGCACAACGCGGTGTCCGGCCACCCGCAGAGAGGTCATCGCGATGCCCTGCGCCTCCAACGCCTTCAGCAGGGCAGAGAGCGCGGCGCCGTGATCCGGGGCTGTCACTGGCTGGCGCAGGGCGCCCATGCGCAACGCTGCATGATGGCCGATCCCGTCGACCCCGCCGCGCAGCACCTCGTGCAGCGCGGCGTCGAAGACCACGCATTTGATCGAGGAGGACCCGACGTTCAGGACAAGAACGTCCCCTCCCGCCGGGTCACCCATCATTCCGCCGCTTTGGCCGGGGTCTGGGGGCGCATGTCGGAGGGGTCGATCCCCGCCACAACGACCGGTTTCTTCATCGCATCGCGGCGGAAGGGTTCGCCCAGCTCCTGGTTGATCATCGCCTCGATCAGCGTGGTCACGCCGTTTTCCATCTGGTCGGTGATCGCCTGCGTCAGGGCGGCGGTCAGCTCATCCATCGTGCGCGCCACCACCCCCTTCAACCCGCAGGCAGAGGCGATTCCGGCATAGCTGACGCTCTCATCCAGTTCCGTGCCGACGAAATTGTCATCGTACCACAGGGTCGAGTTCCGCTTTTCCGCGCCCCACTGGTAGTTGCGGAAAACGATCTGGGTGATCGCGGGCCACTCACCGCGCCCGATGGCGGTCAGTTCCGTCACCGAGATGCCAAAGGCGCCGTCACCCGCAAAACCGACAACCGGCACGTCCGGACAGCCGATCTTGGCCCCGATGATCGAGGGCAGGCCATATCCGCAAGGCCCGAACAGGCCGGGGGCGAGGTATTTCCGGCCCTCGTCGAAGGACGGGTAAGCGTTGCCGATGGCGCAGTTGTTGCCGATGTCGGACGAGATGATCGCCTCGCGCGGCAGCGCGCTCTGGATCGCGCGCCATGCCATGCGCGGGCTCATCCAGTCGGGCTTGTCATCGCGGGCACGCTGATTCCAGCTGGTGCCCGGATCATCGTCCTCGTGGGTCATCCCGGTCAGTTGCTGCGCCCAGCGCGATTTCGTCTCGGCGATCCTGGCGCGGCGTTCCGCGCGCCCCTCGTCGCCCGCCGTATCGGCCAGCTTGTCGAGAATGCCGCGCGCGACCTTGGCCGCGTCGCCGATGATGCCCACGCTGACCTTCTTGGTCAGGCCGATGCGGTCGGGGTTGATGTCGACCTGGATCACCTTGGCGTCGTTTGGCCAGTACTCCATGCCATAGCCAGGCAGGGTCGAGAACGGGTTGAGCCGCGTGCCCAGCGCCAGCACCACGTCCGCCTCCTTGATCAGCTCCATCCCCGCCTTGGAGCCGTTGTAGCCCAGCGGCCCGGCGAACAGCGGGTGCCCACCCGGGAAGGCGTCGTTGTGCTGGTAGCCGACGCAAACCGGCGCCTCCAGCCGTTCGGCCAGCGCCATGCTGGCGGCGATCCCGCCCTCGGACAGGACCACGCCCGCGCCGTTCAGGATCACCGGCGTCTTTGCCTCCGACAGCAGCGCGGCAGCGGCGGCGACCGAATTCTCACCACCCGAGGAGCGTTCGAAGAGGATCGGTTCGGGAATCTCGATGTCGACGACCTGGGTCCAGTAGTCACGCGGCACGTTGATCTGCGCAGGCGCGCTGGCCAGCTTGGCCTTGGCGATCACGCGGGTCAGCACCTCGGCGATGCGGGACGGGTCGCGCACCTCTTCCTGGTAGGCCACCATGTCCTCGAACAGTTTCATCTGCTCGACTTCCTGGAACCCGCCTTGCCCGATGGTCTTGTTCGCGGCCTGCGGCGTGACCAGCAACAGCGGCGTATGGTTCCAATAGGCGGTTTTCACGGCGGTGACGAAGTTGGTGATGCCCGGGCCGTTCTGGGCGATCATCATGCTCATCTTGCCCGAGGCGCGGGTATAACCATCGGCCATGAACCCGCCCGAGCCTTCGTGCGCGCAATCCCAGAACATGATGCCCGCCTTGGGGAACAGGTCCGAGATCGGCATGAAGGCCGAGCCGATGATCCCGAAGGCATGTTCGATCCCGTGACGCTGAAGCACCTTCACGAAGGCTTCTTCGGTGGTCATTTTCATAAGCCGCGCTCCCAAGGCAAAGGCGCCGGCAGAAGGCGCCGGCGTTTGCCGGGCAATCTACTGGCGGGACGGAGCACCGGATAGGGCCAGTTAGATGGGCGGATTAAGGCCAGAACGCTCTGACTGTTGGGGAGATGATACGAGGTCCGTGATACATGTGCCGGCGACGACCGAATTGCGGGACTTTGCTGGCGTCGGTTCCGTCGTAAGCAATGACGGCTGTCAGCCCTCTGCCGCCGTTGGTGTATCCGCCACAGATAGGCTAACCAGCCCCAAAACTACGGAGCAAGTACGTGTCAAATTCAGCAGCTCGTGCAGAAGCGCGGTCGTTTGTAAGTCAAGCCTTGGAGAACGCTGCGGATCAAAGCCGTTTTGAATCTCGACGGAACGCGTTTCCTTTGCTCACCGAGCTGGGGTGTTTGCCATCAAGCCTCGACGAAATTGTCTTCGACAATGGCCCGTCGGTCTTTCACAGCTTGGCGTTTCGAATGGCGACATACAACGGGGAGAGTTTGTTCCATCGTTGGGAGAAAATTTTGTCGCAAGCACGCGAATGCGAAGGTTGGGAAAGCGAGTATTCAAATTGGTCTTCTATGCAAGACCATTGGGCTACGAAGTGGAGTAAATTCAATCAGTTTCTGTGGATGCTGCAAAGCTACGAGTATTTTTCTGATACAGGTGGCGAAGTTTCATTCCCGTACTCAAATACAATTGCAAAGCCAGACATCCATGTGAGGTATGGTGATGGTTCGAACCTTTATGTTGAATGCTATTACTACACGAAGTGGTGGGGGACCGAGCAGTTGGTGGAAGAACTACTATATGCCTTGGATCCGAATCTGAGTATCGAACGCATGCACAATCTCAGATACGATAACAATTTGTTCGCTGATACACCCGATAAAGCTGTCGTAGAAGCGTTGGCTGAGCTGCGTAAACACCTGAGTCCGGGCAAACTCGCAGACCTAAAAGAGCAAGCGCACAGCGAAACACCTGTTGAAGTATGCAAACTCGGAGATTTTGTCGTGCTGCTTGATGGACCCGGTGACTATCGCCCGCGACACAACGCACATGGCGACCCAAAATATTCCTGGCCTGTGTTCAGAAATGAGATTTTGCGCAGTAAAGCTGAAAGTAACGGCTTATCAAACCACAAACCAAACCTGTTGCTGGTCAACTGTTTGGGAATAGACTATCAATTTAGTTTGAATGAAACCTCTGAGGTCTCATGTCTGCCACCGTCATTAGACGAAGTCTGGTTTTGCGCATGCGGGGTTGACGAAAGGATAGAGAATAGCCGTCGGTTGATGGTTCATAAACCAATTTGTTAGATATTCATCAACTGCAACTCTGTGAAGTGCGCTTTCCGCGCTTCGCTGACCTTAGGGCGACGCGCAGCATCGGTCTTTTTGGGCTCGAAGCGGACTTCGCTGCACCTTCCCTCACAACCGTGACAGCAACTCCGCCTTCTTCGCGGCAAATTCATCCTCGCTGAGGATACCCATGTCCCGCAGGCTGCCCAGCTTTTCAAGCGCGGCAAAGATCTGATCGGAATTGCCGCCCTGCTGGACCGGCGCGGGGGCCGGATCGGGCTGGGAAACAGGCTCTGGCTGGTAGACCGGTTCGGGCTGCATCGGGGTCGGCTCTGGCTGGACAACGGACGGCTCGGGCGCGGAGCCCGCCCCCGAAACCACCGGCAGCTGGTTGAGATAGACCGTCCCGTACTGGCTGGTGAAGGTCCAGCTGGCATCGCCCGATTGCTGCTGTCCGACACCGCCGATCAGGTGATCGCCCGTGTCATATACCGTCACCTGCCCGTTCAGGTTCACCGCCAGCCGCCGCGACTGCGGAAAGATCGCATAGCTGAGGTTGTTCTGCGACCCCTGCGACGAGGGCTGACCCAGGTCCGACGGCCACCAGGAGCCGAAACTGCCGCCCGAGAATGTCATAGAGGCACCGCCCTGCTGCTGGCCCTGCCAACTGCCCTGCGGCTGCGGTGCGGGCTGGTAGAAAGACCCCTGATAGTAGGCATTCGAAATTTCGCCGCAGAGGTTGTTTACCGTGTTCTTGAGCCCGGTATTGAACATGTCCCCGACCATTGTCATCCCGCCGGACTGCCATTGGCCCATGCCGCCCAGTTCCGGCACGTTGAACTGCGCCTGCATCCCGCCGCCCCGGCTGACGGCGTCCATCATCGACAGGACGGCATCGGGGCTCAGCCCATAGGCCTGGCTGAGGCGGGATTGCACGGCCAAGCCGTGATCTGTGAGGGGGGACATGATGTGCTCCGGCCGCAATCGGCTTTGGGGAAAGACTCAGCCCTTCGGGTAGCACATGCCGCGTCGCAGCACCAGCCACGGCCCGGCGTGTCAGGCGGCGCGGCTTTCGCGTTTCCGCGCCACCGCCTCGTGCAGGAGCGAGGCGGTCCTCTGCCCCCAGGCATCCCAGTTGAGCCGCGCCTCGTACTCGGCCCGCGCCGCGCGGCTGAGCCGGGCATAGCTGTCGGGGTCGTCGAGATAGGCCAGGATGTTGCGCGCGAAATCCGCCGCCTCTGACCCGGGCGGCAAGGCATGGCCGGTGATCTCGTCGCGGACCGGCACGCCGCCCACCCGCAGGCAAAGGGACGGCAAACCGTGAGCCGCGGCCTCGCAAAAGGCAAACCCATAGGATTCAAAGGACGGCATGACCATGAAATGCGCCTGGGCCAGCGCGGCGTCAAAGATCGCCTGTTCCTCGGGCACCGCCTTGTTCAGTTCCGGGTGCACGGTGACAAACTGGTTGGAATTCTCCTCCGGCGGCACGCAGCCGATCACGGTCAACCGCGCGTCCACGCCCGCATCACGCAGGGCCATCATCGTGTCGAAGGCCACCGGCCCGCCCTTGGCCGACCAGTCGCGCCCGATCACAAGCAGGCGCAGCGGCTCTGCCCGGCTCAGGCTGCGCGGCCCGGGTGGCGGCGGGTCGGCGATATTGGCCCCCCAGGGGACCAGGCGGCTGCGGTCAGGCGCGATGCCATAGCGGCTTTCCACGGCGGTCTGCAGCCATTCCGACGGCCAGAGCAGAAGGTCCGCCCGCGCCAGCGCCGCGCGTTCCTGCCGTTCGGCCCAATCGTCCAGAAAACGGCCCAGTTTGAACACCCGTTCATGCGCCTGCCCAACCTCGGACTCGCGGTAGACTGTCTGCGTCGCGTCCGAGGTGAAGGCCGTGACCACGCCCGGAGGCACCCGCAGCCCGGCCAGCGTGTGCAGAGCATAAGCCCCGAACAGCACATCGTAGCCCCCCTGCCGCAACTCCGCCTCGATCGGGCGCGCGATCACCCGGCGCAAGGCATAGTGTGCCCTCCACCGCGCGCGCAGGTTCACCCGTTCCGGCATGGCATGGATCAGGCGGCGCAGGGGCTCTGCCCCGCCCCAGGCCTGCGGCAGCACCGTGACCTCGCCGGCGTGAGTCCGAAGGGCGTCGAAAATCCGCGCATTTCCGCCGGAATACAGGTTCCGGTCCAATGGGGACATATCGCACAGGTAGGCGATGCGGAGTGTGTCGCGGGCCATGATCTCCTTCCGGGCGCAGGGTTTGTCGTGGATGTTTTCCATGCAATGATAAAAGAAACGGGCGTTTTTACGACCGTTCAGCGCCAATTTGGGTACGGTGCCCGAAATGTAGCGGATTTCACCGTTTTGCTGCATTGCAGCCGCGACTTTGCCCCAGCCGGTTGCTAGGTCACACTGGAACCGGCGCATCCCGCGCCCAAACGCAAAGCGACCATGCCCAACCAGATCGCCTTCCTCGCACTGGCGGCAAGCCCGATCTTCGTGGCCGTGATGATGTCGCGGCTGCCGCTGGACCGTGCGATCATCTGGTCGCTGATGCTGTGCTACCTGTTCCTGCCGGAACCGCCCGCGGTCTTTGACTTTCCGATGATGCCGCCGCTGGACAAGCACAACATTCCCGCGCTGATGGCCTTTGGCCTGACGCTGTGGCGCAAGGACACGGGCGGCCCGCTGCTGCCCCGGTCGCGGTTTGGCAAGGTTCTTTTACTGACCTTCGTTTTCTCACCAGTGATGACGGTGCTCACAAACGGCGAACCGGTCTATTTCGGCATCGTCGGCCTGCCCGCGCTGGGGCTCAAGGATGCGGCGGCTCTGGTGCTGGAACAGTTCCTGATGGTGCTGCCCTTCCTTCTGGCCCGACAGCACCTCGCCTCTGGCGGAGCGATGCGGGAACTGTTGCGCGCGCTGGTCGTCGGCGGGCTGATCTACACGCCGCTGATGCTGCTGGAAATGCGCGTCTCGCCCCAGCTCAACAGCTGGGTCTATGGCTATTTCCAGCATTTCTTCGCCCAGACCATCCGTTTTGGCGGCTATCGCCCCATCGTCTTTTTGTACCACGGCATCTGGGTCGCCTTCTTCCTGATGACATCCGTGGTCTCGGCATGGGCGCTCTGGCGCTGGGACAAGGGGCCGGGCCGGACCAGGGCGCTGGCTGTCGCCGGCTACCTGACGCTGGTCCTGGTCATGGCGAAATCGCTGGGGGCGCTGATCTTCATGGTCCTGCTTGTGCCGCTGGTTGTGCTGCTGAAGCCCCGGGCACAACTGCGCATCGCGCTGTTCATCGGGGCGGTGGCCCTGGCCTACCCGATCCTAAAGGGCGCCGACCTTGTCCCGCAGGACCAGATGCTGGCGCAGGCCGAAAAGATCGACCCGGACCGGGCCGGATCGCTGCGCTTTCGGTTCCAGAACGAGGACACGTTGCTGGAACGGGCCTATATCAAACCGGTCTTCGGCTGGGGCAGCTGGGGGCGCAATCACATCCTGGACCCGTTCAGCGGCGCCATCCTGACCGTGACCGACGGGCTGTGGATCATCGCCATCGGCACATATGGCTGGGTCGGGTTCCTGGCGCAATTCGGGTTGTTGCTCTGGCCGCTGGTGCTGATATGGCGGGCGACGCCCACGCAACGCCCCGATGCCGTTTCCCCCTTTGTCGGGCCGCTTTCGCTGATGCTGGCGATCAACGTGGCCGACATGATCCCCAACGCCACGCTCACGCCGCTCACCTGGCTGATCGCGGGCGCATTGGCCGGTTACGCCGAGCGCCTGCAAGAGATCACACCCAAGGCGCGGCAGGCGGCCAGTGCCGCGCCCCTGCGGCGCCGCACGGCGATGTAGAAAGGTCCCAGATGTCCCAAAGACCCCGCGTCCTCCTGGTCGCCGACGAATGCAACCCGGAATGGCCCTCGCTGCCCATCGTTGGCTACAAGTACGCGCTGGAAATCGGCAAGCTGGCGGATGTGACCGTCGCTACCCATGTCCGCAACCGCGAGAACATCGAGAAGGATGGGCCATCCGTGCCGGTGGTCTACATCGACAACGAATGGATCGCCTCGCCCATGTACCGGCTGGCCAGGCTGATCCGGGGCGGCGAAGAGGTCGGCTGGTCGACCTCGATGATCTTCAACTACCTGCCCTACCTCGCCTTCGAACAGGGAGTCTGGCGCCACTTTCGCGATGACCTGCGGGCCGGGCAATTCGACATCGTGCATCGCATCACGCCCATGTCGCCCACCCTGCCCAGCTGGCTGGCGCACAAGGTGCGCCAGCCCTTCGTGATCGGGCCGCTGAACGGCAATCTCGACTGGCCACGCGCCTTTGCCGCCGAACAGGCGCGCGAAAAGGAGGGTCTGCGCAAGTTGCGGAATGTCTACAAGTACCTGCCCTACGCGCGCAGCACCTATGACGATGCCGCCGCCGTGCTCTGCGCCTTTTCGCACACCCGGGCCGACCTGCCGCGGGTCGAGGATGCGCGCATCGTCTCCTTCCCCGAGATCGGCTTTGATCCCGCGATCTTCCATGCCGAGGGCGCCGCACCCGCGGGCCGCCGCGGCGACGGGCGGCTGGACTTCCTCTACGCAGGCCGCCTTGTCCCCTACAAACTGCCCGAACTGCCGATCCGCGCCTTCGCCGCCTCTGACATCCTGCGCCGCCATCACCTGCACGTGGTCGGCGACGGGCCGGAGCGCGCCCGGATGGAGGCGCTGATTGCCGAACACGGGCTACAGGACTGCATCACGATGCACGGACGCAAATCCCAGGGCGAGGTGGCCGGGATGATGCGCCACTCGGACGCCTTCGTCTTCCCCTCGATCCGCGAGCTGGGCGCCGGCGTGGTGATCGAGGCGATGGCCTGCGGCTGCCAGGTGATCGTGGCGAATTACGGCGCCCCCGGCGACCTCGCCGATCACGGCCGGGGCGCGCGGGTCGAGATGGGCAGCTTTGACCGCATGGTCGATGGTTTCCGCCTTGAAATGGAGGCCTGCGCCGAGGCCCCCGCCAACATGGCCGAGACCGCAGCCCGCGCCAAATCCTATGCCGACGGCTATTTCCCCTGGGCGAAGAAGGGCGAAAAGACAATCGACGTCTACCGCGCCCTGCTCGACGGGAAATCACTCGACGGGCTGGGCTATTGACCGGCTTCGCGACCAGCCGGCTCCGCGTCACGCCCTGGGCGGCGGCGCTAGACGATCCGGCCACCCGCCCGGCGCTTGAACATCGCCTCGCGCGGATCCTTACGCCGCCCGTCCTGCGCCCCCTGCCGCCTTCGGTGCAACTGGACGGCACGGTGGAGCAGATCGCCAACTGGATCGCCGCGCGCCACACCGCATCGGACGTCTGGCTCGTCGAGACAGGCGAGACCCTGATCGGCCTGCTCATGCTCTTCTCCGACCCGGAGGGCGTCAGCGACTGCGCGCATCTCGGCTATCTCTTTGCCGAAGAGGCCTGGGGCAAAGGCTATGCCACCGAACTGGTCCAGGGCCTTGCGGCACATCTGGACGAAACCGCGCCCATGACCCTTCTCGCCGGGGTGGACCGCACGAATCCTGCCTCCGCCCGTGTGCTGGAAAAATCGGGCTTCTTGCCCGACCCAGAGACGCCGACCGCCGACACCCTGCGCTTTCGGCGCCCGCCCCCCTGACCGACCCGGCACAACCCGGCCCAAGTGCCTGTTCCCCGGAGCCATCTCTCGCTTGATGCCGAAAAGAGCTGGACCGCCAACCGATGCAAGGGGGCGCAGCCCCGCGCCTCGCGCGGCTTGCCCTTGCATCGGCTGGCGGGCTGGCTCAGGCAGCAAGACAGCGAGAGAAGGTTGCGGGGAACAGGCACGGGCTTGTTTCCTGGTGAATTCCGAAGCGAAAAACGCGCCGCAAGGCGCGATACCCGAGGGGTGGCGGGCGGGCGAAGGTCCCTGAAAGGGGCCGAGTCCCGACCGGCCCCCGGTTTATTCAGATCGCGCGATCACCTTCGCGGGCACCCCGGCCACGGTCGCCCCGGCGGGCACGTCGCGTGTCACTACGGCGTTGGCGCCGATCACCGCGTGATCGCCCACTTTCAGCGGCCCGATCAGCTTGGCGCCCGCGCCCACGTCGACGTGACCGCCCAGAACCACCGGGCCCGCCAGCGTCACCTGGTGAAAGATCATGCAGTTCACGCCGATCCTGGCCTCCGGGTGCACGATAATCCCCGTCGGATGGGTCAGGCGCAGCCCGCCGCCGATCTCGGTCGTCAGATGCAACTCGCTCTGGCAGATCAGCGACCAGAACCAGTGGTTCAGCACCCAGTATCGCGCCACGACACGGCCCAGAAGACCACGGTCGCGCCAGGCCTGGTAACGACGGACTGCGCGGATCATCTTCTTGCCCGGCTCCCAGAACCGTTCGATCCGCTCGCGCGACCAGTCCGGCACCTCGGCCGAGATCAGATTTTCCGCCATTCCGGTATCCATCGCCCACGATCCGCCATAATCCTGCCCTGAAATGCGGTATCCTAAGGATTATGGCAACACTCTGGCCGCAGAGTGCGCGTAACCCGGAGAATCCGGAAGGACGAAAATGACGCTCCCGCCCCTTGGCCGAGGACACCCGCAGCCATGAGCGCAGCAGCGCATATGCCTCTCCCTTATCGGGGGGATATCGACGGGCTGCGCGCGCTCGCCGTGCTTGCCGTGGTGCTGTACCACTTCGGCCTGCCGCTCTCAGGCGGCTTCGTCGGCGTCGATATCTTCTTTGTCATCTCGGGGTTCCTGATCGGCGGCATCCTCTGGCGCGAATACGATTCGACGGGCCGCATCAGCCTGCCGAGTTTCTACATCCGCCGCTTCCGCCGCCTCGCCCCCGCCTTTTTCGCCATGTTGCTGGTGACGACCGCCCTGGGCTGGATCCTGCTCTTGCCGTTCGAGTTCCGCGAATACGGAAAGGCGGTGATCGCCTCCACGGTCTACCTGTCGAACGTCCTGTTCTTCAAACAGGCGGGCTATTTCGACACAGCGTCCGAGGACAAGCCGCTTCTGCACACATGGTCGCTCGCGGTCGAGGAACAGTTCTACATCTTCCTGCCACTGGCGATTGTCCTGCTGGCGCGCTGGCGCTGGGGGGTGATCGGTGTGCTTATCGCCTGTTGGGCACTGTCGCTGGCCGCCTGCGTGCTGGTCACGCCGCTGTCGCACACGGCCACCTTCTACCTCTTCCCCTTCCGCGCGTGGGAGCTGCTTTCCGGCGTGCTGCTGGCGATCTGGGGGCACGAAACCCGCGCGACATGGCGGGGCCACCCCGCGCTCTCCTCGGTCGGGCTGGTCATGGTGCTGGCCTCGATCTGGTTCATCCCGGCAGGGCCGCTGTTCCCCGGGCTGCTGGCGATCCCGCCAGTGCTGGGGGCCGTGCTGCTCTTGTCCTCGGGCACCGGGGTCTGTGCGGTCAACCGGCTGCTGACGCATCCCTGGATGCGCATGGTGGGGCTGATTTCCTACTCTCTCTACCTCTGGCACTGGCCGGTCTACACGCTGGCCACATCGCTGCGGGGGGACATGGGCCTGCCGGAATCCTTTGTCTGGATGGCGTTGTCGTTCGGTCTGGCCTGGCTGTCGTGGCGGTTCGTCGAACAGCCCGTCCGGCACGCACGCGCCCTGACGGGCCGCGCTGTCTTTGCCGGGATGGCGCTGGCCTCCACCGCCGCGCTGGCCTTGGGCGCGGTTCTGTTCAAGGGGGACGGTCTGCCCGCCCGGTTCGGCCCCGAGGCGCGGGTGCATATCGCCGCCTCCGGCGACTTCCTCCAGGACTGGAGCCGCTGCTACACGCCCGATGATGGCCCGCTCGACGGGCTTGAGGTCTGCCCGATCGGACCCGAGGGCGCGCCGCGCCTCCTGGTCTGGGGCGACAGCCATGTCCGCGCCATGAAAGAGGGGCTGGATGTCGCCGCCCATGAGGCCGAGGTGCCGGGTATCATTCTCTGGCGTGCCGGCTGCCCGCCCCTGTTTGGCCTGCGCAAGGTCGAAAGCGCCGCCACCGCCGCGCAGGACATGACCTGCACACAGGCCAACACCCAGATCCGCCAGGCCCTGCCCGCCCTCGACAGTCTTGAATCCGTCCTGCTCATCGGGCGGTGGAGCTATTATGCCACCGGTCAGGGTGTCGGCCTGAACGCGCATGACAGGATTGCGCTGCACCCCACCGACCGCCCCGAGTCGACCCAGGTGACCCAGCCGCAGCTGTTGGCAGAGGCCGCGCGCGACACGGTGGCAGAGCTGCGCCGCCATGTGCCCCGTGTCCATGTCCTGCGCCAACCTCCGGAAATCCCGCTCTACGACAGCCGGATCGCGGCGCGCGAGGCAGCCCATGCGGGCCTGCCCCTGGCCGCGCCCGCACGGACAGAGACCAGCATGCCCGCCGATGCCATCGTCCTGCGCGCCACCTTGTCCGATGCGCCCTGGCTGCCCCTGGCAGAGGAGGGCAGGATCACGTTCCTGGACAGCTGGCCGCAGTTCTGCTCACAAGACACCTGTTCCGCGGTGCAAGCTGGGCAGGGACAGTATTTCGACAACAACCACCTGACCAACTCCGCGGCGATCCGGATCCGCGCGGTGTTCCGCCCGGTCTTTCAGGCATTGACGCGGAAAGTTTCGATGCAAGGGGCCTCGGACCGATGACCTCTCCATTCGACACGGAATGGGATGCCATCGTCATCGGCGCGGGCATGGGTGGCGGCACGCTGGGCCGCGCCCTGGCAGAGGCCGGGCAAAAGGTGCTGTTCGTCGAGAAGGGCGCAGAGGGTCTGCGCAGCGAACGCAACGGGCTGACCGAGGTCTTTGTCCCCGAGGCCCGGGCCGCGCGCGGCCTCTGGCCGGACCCGCTGCACGTTTCGCTGGACGGGGTCGAAACGCAGTTCTTTGCGCCCCTCGGCAGCGGCCCGGGCGGCAGTTCGGTCTTTTACGCCGCCACGCTGGAACGGCCCGAACGGCACGATCTGGACGACCTGCCCGGTCAACCCCATCCCACCGGCGGCTGGCCGGTGGGCTATGACGCAATGGCCCCCTGGTACGACCGCGCCGCGCGGCAATTCCGGGTTCACGGCACGCCTGACCCGCTCTCGCCCGAGGCGCCGATGCCCCTGGGCATGCCCCCCCCCCTGCACCAGGCCGAGGCCGCCCTGACCGACAGCCTGCGCGCCGCGGGCCTGCACCCCTATCGCACCCATACCGGCATCGCCAACATAGAGGGCTGTGAGAATTGCCTAGGCCGGAAATGCCCCAAGGTCTGCAAGATGGACGGCCGGTCCGCCGGTGTGGAACCGGCGCTGGCCACGGGCAATGCACAGCTTGCGTCCGGGTTGGCGGTCACGCGCCTGTTGAGTGATGGCACAAGGATCACCGGCGCCGAGGTCCGCGCCGATGGTGAAACCCGGCAGTTGCGCGGCAAACGCTATATCCTTGCCGCCGGCGCCCTGCATTCGCCCCGCTTGCTGCTGGCCTCCACCTCCGAGGCCGCACCGAAAGGCCTTGCCAATTCCTCCGGCCTCGTCGGCTGTAACCTGATGCTGCATGTCGACGAACGCTTTGCGCTCTGGCCGAAACGCGGTGTGCCGGACAGTGGCGCGACCAAGGCAATTTCGTTCCGTGATTTCTATCACCGCGAGGATATGAGGCTGGGCGCGGTGCAGGCGATGGGCATTCGCGCCTCTTATGGCGA
>Ga0208330_1000433_pt1 | contig 19189 bp, 21 predicted proteins | sample DeeseametaMP1896_FD_184180 | JGI IMG/M metagenome (GOLD analysis project Ga0208330, IMG submission 184180) | Marine microbial communities from the Deep Pacific Ocean - MP1896 (SPAdes) | ecosystem: Environmental > Aquatic > Marine > Oceanic | place: East of Hawaii, North Pacific Ocean | collected...
CACGGTGCGCCGCGCGCGCCGGCAGCAGAAGGCGCTGGGGTTCCGGCCGGACAATATCTGAGGCCGCCTCCGGTGGAAGCATCAGCCCGGCCCAAGTGGCCAGACCGGACGGTCAGACCACCAGTACCGGAACGTCCGTCAGGCTGGTGACCTTGTGGCTCACCGACCCCAGCATGTAGCTTTCGGAGGCCCCCAGACCGCGCGACCCGAGCACGATCAGGTCGGAGGCCTGGTCGTCGGCAAAGGACACGATCGTGCGCGAGGTCTGCCCGCCCTTGATGAAGGCATGCACCTCGGGAACGCCCAGGTCGATGCACCGGGTCTTGGCGTATTCCGCCGCCTCGCGCGACGCCTCGCGCAGGGCGTCGTCGAGGCTCCCGCCCCGGTCGGTCGATCCGCGCACCATCGACAGGGACGCTTCGAGCATGGAGTGGTGCCGATAGACCGTCAGTACGGTCAGCGTGCCGCCGGTCAGCTTGCAGAGATCCGCCGCCTTGGTCAGCGCCGCATCCGCCCCCTTGGAGCCGTCGTAGGCCAGCAGGATCTTGTTGAACATCGCATCGCCTCCTCACTTGTCGAATGCCAGGTCGCGCAGGAACAGCGCGATCTGCGGGAAGAAGATCAGCAGCACCGCCACGGTCAGCAGCATGAGGATGAACGGCGGCGTGCCGCGCACGACCTCGGTATAGGGGCGTTTGAACACCGCGATGGCGGTGAAGATATCGCAGCCGAAGGGCGGTGTGGCGCTGCCGATGGCCACTTGCAGCGTGATGATCGTGCCGACCAGCACCGGGTCGAGGCCCACCGAATCCACCACCGGCGCGAAGATCGGCACAAGGATCAGGATCACCACGATCGGGTCGACGAACATGCAGCCGACGAAGAAGGCGATCGAGATCGTGAAAAGCACGCCGTACTGCCCCATCTCGTCGATGCCGATGCCGCCGAGGATCTGCTGCGGGATCTGGGCAAAGCTGATTACGTAGGAAAACGCCGCCCCCGCGCCCACGAGGATGAACACGACCGCGGTGATGAGCCCGGTCGATTTTGCGGTCGAATAGAGCTCTTTCAGGCTCATTTCGCGGAACACCACCATTTCCAGCAGCAGCGCGTAAAGCACGCAGGCCGCCGCGGCTTCGGTGGGGGAAAAGACCCCGCCGTAAATGCCGCCGACGATGATCACCGGAAAGCCCAGCGGCCAGAGCGCGCGCTGGATGGCGCCGGCGCGGTCGCGCCAGGAGGTCTTCGGTTCGGTCGGCACGTTGTGCCGGATCGCGTAGATGTAGGAGTAGATCGAGAACATCACCAGGATCAGCAGGCCGGGCCCGATGCCGGCGATGAACAGTTCGGAAATCGACGTGCCGGACACCACGCCGTAGATGATCATGCCGATGGAGGGCGGGATCAGGAAGGCGATGTCGGAGGAGTTGACGACCAGCGCCAGCACGAAACTGTCCTTGTAGCCGGCCTTGAGCATGCGGGGGCGGAGCGGCCCGCCAACGGCGACGACCGTCGCCTGGGTCGAGCCCGAGACGGCGCCGAAGAGCGTGCAGGCGGTGGCGGTCGACACCGCAAGCCCGCCCTTGAGATGCCCGACGAAGGCCATCACCAGGTCGATCAGCCGGTTCGCGGACTGGCCGCGGGTCATGATGTCGGCGGCAAAGATGAACATCGGCACGGCGATCAGGCTGGCGGGTTGGATGCCTCCCAGGATCTGCTGCACCATCGTATCCAGCTGGCCGACGCCGCCGAACAGCGACACGAAGCCGATCAGCGATCCCGCGATCAGCGGGATCATCATCGGAAAGCCCAGCAGAAGCAGAACGATCATCACGGAGAATATTGCGAGGGCCATGTCTCAGACCTCCTCTGCCGGGGTGTCGTCATACCCCTCGAGCGTGCTTGTCGAGAGCCAGATATCCTTGTGGATCATGTTCTTGATTGCTGTCAGCGCGTATTGCAGCCCAGTGAGGAAGAAGCCCAGCGGCGCCCAGACGATGATCCACCAGACCGGCACCTGCAGCGCCGGCAAGAGCCGCCCGCGCGACGCCTGGGCCAGCACGTAATCGACCGAGTACCAGGTCAGCAGGAACATCGCCGCGGCGGTGACCAGCGCGATGACGATCATCAGCAACTTGCGCATCGGCGGCGGCATGATGTCGAAGAAGGCCGACATGCGAATGTGCCGGCCATGCCGTGCGGCGTAGGAGATGCCCGCGAAGGTGATCAGAATGATCAGCGCGCGGTTCACTTCCTCGGAAAAGAACAGGCTCTGGCCCAGCATGAAGCGTCCGACGACGTTGGCCATGGTGTTGACCGCCATGGCAAGCACGCCCACCGCCAGCAGGATCGCCTCGATCCGGGCGATGGCCACGTCCACCACGCCCAGCACGCCGGGAAGGCCCGAGACATATTTGGAATCGTCGATGTCGTCTTCGTCGAGGGCCGGGGCCTGGGCGCGGGCCAGTACGTCGGGATCGACCTTCTCGTGGTCTTGCTGTTCCGATCGCATCGCCATTCTCCTTGTGATCTTCTTGGGCTGGCGGTGTACGCGGGCCATGCCAAAGCGGCCCGCGTTCAGGGTGGGTCATCACCTGCGGCGGCCGAAAACGGTGTACCGCAGGTGTGCAAACCGGTGGTTATTGCGACGAAACCGCTTCGAGGTCGGCCTTGAGCTGGTCGAGGATCGCCTGCGCCTGGTCGCCGCCGATCTCGAGGAACTCCTGCTCGACCGAGTCCGCCGTGTCCATGAACGGCTGGCGTTGCTCTTCGGTCAGGGTGGTGATCGTCATCGACGGCTTGGCTTCCTTGATCTTTTCAAGGGACTCTTCGGTCAGCCCGTCCTGGTAGTCGATGATGTAGTCGAAGGCCACGTCGATGGCATTGTCGACCACCGTCCTGTCCTCGTCGGACAGCCCGTCATAGAACTCCTTGTTGGCCATGACAGCGGTGGTGAAGTTGTTGTGGCCCGCGCGGGTGATGTGATCGGTCACCTCGTACATCTTGGTCGACTCGATGAAGAAGGCGGGGTTCTCCTGTCCCTGGATGATGCCGGTCTGCAGCGCGCCGTAGACCTCGCCCCAGGGCAGCGGCGTCGGCGTGGCGCCGAAGGCCTGGTAGCTTTCCACAAGCAGCGGGTTGGTCATCACGCGGAACTTGACCTCGTTGAGGTCCGCCGGCCCCTCGACCGGTTCGGTCGTGGTCATCATCACTTCGCCCTCGGGGAACATGGTCAGCAGTTCCAGACCCTGTTCCGCGTAAAGCGGCGGGAACATCTCGTTGATGGCCTTCGATTCCTCGAAGAAGGTGGCCAGCGTCTCTTCGTCCTGCGGCAGCAGGTAGGGCACGAAGAACACCTGCGCCTCGGGGATCAGCGCTCCGGTAAAGCCGGGCGACTGGTCGACGAACTGGAGGATGCCGGATTGCGTCTGTTCGAGGATCGAGTCGGATTCGCCCAGCGTGCCGAACGGGAAAAGCTGGACCGAGTGATCGGAATTGGCCTCGACCTCTTCCTTGAATTTCTGCGCGAACTTGCCCTGGACCTCTTCCAGTGCCTCTTCGAACGCGTAGCGCCATGTGTCTGCCATGACCGCGCCCGAACTCATCAACAGCGCCAGAACGCCGGTGGCCGCGAGTTTTGTGTAAGACATGTGATGCTCCTTGATTTTGACGCTTCGCTACAGCGCAGGCCGCGGCGAAGACCGATGCGTGCCGCGACTGCGGAATGTCCTCGCGGCTCTGTCCCAGCGTTTCGGGATGGCTATTTGAAGTCAATGCCAACCTGCAAATGCGTCAAATTCGCTGTCAGATCAGTACAAACATCCGCATTTTTGCACGTTCGCCGGGCAAAACAGGGAAATTTTCCCTGTGCCAAGCTCGCCTTCCGAAAGCGCCATTCACTTGAAAGTCGCCTTTCGCGGGTCGGGCCGGCCGGCCTCGGTAGCGGAATTTAAAGACATGATGGTCTGCCCCTGCGCTCTCCGAAAGACGCAGCGCATGGAGCCGCGGAGCGAAAATCTCTCGACTCGTGGTGTGTCCGGCGCGTGATCGTAGACCACGCCGGACAGTTGGCGGAGGCCGGTGCAAGGTTCCCTGGAACCGGTTCGAAACGCTGCGCCGCGCCCCGGCAGGCGTCGTCGACCTGATCCGCCGCGTTCATTTCGATGGACGCATGCGCCTTGATCGTCGCGCGCGATGACGGGGCCGCGTGGCAAACGGGCGGCACGGTTATTGGCGCTGGGGCAATGCGATGGCATTGAACTCGCCGTCAGCCTGCGATGTCCCCGACGGGCTCTCCGGCTCGAAAAGCGGCCCCCGGCCGGACGTCAGTTCGATACCATCCAGAGGGACCGCCTTCATGATCGGGTGGACATCGATCCGACATCAGGCCGCCAAGCGGCAACGCGGACGACGGCGCGGACTCACGCGAGATGCGCGCGCAGCATCCAGGCGAATTTTTCGTGGGTCTGACCGCGCGCGATGCACAGATCCTCGGTCAGCGTGTCGCCATGGCCTGCGGCAAGTTCACCGGCGCCGGCGATGGTTTCGGCCAGCGTTTCCTGCGCGTCCTTCATCAGGCGGATCATCTCTTCGGCCGTGGGCACGCCCGTCACTTCGGCGACCTTGGACCGCTTGAGCATCCCCGCGAGGGTGCCTTCGGCATGGGCGTCGAGCGCCTTGATCCGTTCGGCGAGATCGTCCTGAGCCACAAAATGGTCTTCGTAGATCTTCTGGAACAGGTCGTGCAGCGGACCGAAGGCCATGCCCGTCACGTTCCAGTGAAAATTCTGGGCCAGCATGGTGGTCACGGCGGTTTCTGCGACGCACTGGTTGAGCGCCTCGGCGATCTGGGCGGTGGCGTCGGTGGAAAGGGTCTGGGCGGTCTGGGTCAAGGGAGCCTCCTGCAACACGGAAAATCTAGCGCTGGCTGGCATCTGGCTGGCTTGCCATTTTTAAATAGGCCGCTGTTGTCGACGCGGCAAGCCACTTTAGAACTTTTCTAAATCCGAGAGAAACAGTCAGCCACGCCGCGCAGAAGGAACACCAGGTTCCGCCGTGCGTGGGTTGCGACGCGTGAGTGCAGCAGGAAGGTGGCGCTGGCCTCGTCCCCGGTCTTGAGGCTGCGCGCCAGGGCGATCAGCCACTTTTCATCGAAAGAGGTGTCCGCCTCGCCGACCCGGTAGAGGACCGGGCGGCGGCCCAGGGCCTGCGACAGGCACCGGACCAGCACTTCGGAGGCGGCCTGCCGGGCGACATCGCGGTTGCCGGAGAGGGACGCGCAGGCGCCGAAAAGGTCGATGTATTCCTTGCACCGGCTGGTGCGGGCGGCATCGCGCAGGTGGTCGATCAAGGCGTGTCCCGGCGTGGTGGCGGCGCACGCGGGCGCGTCTTCGAATCCGATCGGGCGTACGGCTGCGGTCATCTGATCCTGTCCTTGGTCGTGAGGTGGTCGATGGGCATCGCGATCAGGCGGCCTTGCCGCCGTCCAGCACCGTCAGGGCGACTTTCTTCTTCCGGCACCGCTTTTCGTAGGCCAGCTTCCAGTGGGTGTAGCGGCCCATCGCGGACTGCTGGGCGACGACAAGCTCCACGAAGGCTTCGCGGTGCTTGTCCTTCTTCAGCGCCTTGAACGTGGATTTCTGCGCCTTGGTCATGGAGCACCCGATGCAGTGTCCTTCGCGTTTGAACTTGCAGACGCTGATACAGGGGCTGGGAACTTTTGGCATGGCATCCTCGCTGGCGTTTCGGGCTCAGGTCCCGGTCTGGCTGGGGGCGTCGGTCAATGAAGGGTGCGGGGCTCGGGCGGCGGGCTGTCCTGTTGCAGACGCGGTGCCCTTTGCGCCACCTGCCGCATTGCCTTGCCGACGCGGGCCGCGAGCACCGCGATCGGTTCCGCGTGGCGCGCCGGGACAAGCAGGCTTGCGATCATCACCGCCTCCGCATGGTCGCCGCGCGCCGCCTCGCGGACCAGGGTCTGCAACAGCGCCTCGTCGGACCCGATGCAGGTGCAGCCGGGGCCATGGCGGACAAGCGGGCGGCGTGCGAAAGTGCAAAGGTCGGACAGCAGCCTCTCGAAGCCGCGCAGTGCGACGCGTCCCTCGGTGGCGCCGAGCGTCCGGGCAAAGCCGTTCCAGACCGCTGCCTGACCCTCCGGGCCGTCCATCCAGAACCGCATCGACAGGATCAGCTCGGCTTCCCAGGGCGCGATATCGGTCAGCCGCCCGACGACGCTGGCGCCAACGGTCTGCGCAACAGCCGTCATTTGGTCAGAATCAGCTTGCCGGCGCGGGTGATGCGCAGGGTATAGGTCTGGCCGTCCAGCACGATCTCGGCCTTGACGCCGTTGCGGATCAGCTCGCGCGCGTCGAAGGTCGCGGTGTCGTCGGACCGGTCCACGGAGGCGGGGGTCGGCAGGTTCTGCATCAGGCTCATCGTCCTTCTCCGGCCGAGCGCAGGCGGTCCCTTTGCAGGTCGATCAGGTGTTCGAGCGCGAAGCCGTCGATATGGGCGGGCTCGCCGGATACAAGCAGTTCGCGCCAGGTGTTGCTGGCCATCGCGGGGGCGCGTGTCTGTGTCTGGGCCTCGGGTGTCATCACGTTCTGCTCCTTTGTGTTGACGTCCGGGCTGCCTGTCACGGTGGCTGGGATCGCATCGCGTGGATGCATGAAATTTTCCGACTAAACGAGTCGGGTTTCACTCCTGCTTAGATTATTCCGATATTTTTTGTCAAGAATGGAGGTGGTTCGATGGAGCGTCTATCCCGAGGATCACGCCTCCCCGGATTGGTCGAGGAACCGCAGCCGGTTTCCGAACGGGTCCCAGACCACCATCTCTGCGCCCCAGGGCTGGGTTTCGACGCCGGGGCGCATGTTCGGGTAGGGCGGCAACGCGGCGTGCCAATCGCGCAAGCCGGTGACGAAAACGATGGCGGTCGAGCCGGGCGTGGCATCTCCGTGATGTTCGCTCAGGTGCAGGTGAAACGCCCCCAGCCTGAGAAAGGCGTAGAGGGGCGCGTCGGAGTGAAACCGGTGCTCTCCGGTCCAGTCGAATCCCAGCCAGTCCACGTAGAATTCCCGCGCCTTGGCTTCATCGAAGCTGCGGAAGACCGGCGCCGACCGGGTGACCTCGGGTGTCATGCGTCCTGTAGCGCGTCGATATGCTGGATCGCGGTGAAGCCTTCGAATTGCGGCGCGCCCTCGTGCAGCTTGCGCGTCTCGCCGGCGCGGGCATGAGAGGCGCGGAAAGCGTCGCTGGTCGTCCAGGCGCGGAAATGCTGCTCGGACTGCCAGACCGTGTGCGAGGCATAGAGGATGCGCCCGTCGGTCTCGGGGCCTTTCAGCATGTGGAAGGACACGAACCCGTCCATGTCCTGCAGCCGGCTTTCGCGCGACAGCCACAGCTCTTCGAAGTCGGCGGCGTTTTCCAGCGGCACGGTGAAGCGGTTCATCGCAAGGTACATCTTTGTCTCCTCAATTGGGTGTCAGGGAGTGGCAGGGATCGTCCCATTTCCAAACCGGGACGGTGCGAAGCTCGTCGAACAGAACATAAGTGTCTGCTTGAACAAAACCGAGAGCAGCATCCAGATTTCCGGTATCGGCATCGCGAGCGCATTGACCGCGGGTCCGGGTCGCGGATGCGCGGCGGCTGGCTCCTGCCATGGCACGGCGCGCCTCTCACGCAGTTGCCGCGTGCGGCAGGATATAAGGGATGTCCGCGGGCGGCGGCGCGGAGACGCGCAAGGCGCAGCCATAGGCGCGCGACAGGATGTCGTCGGTCAGCACCTCGCCCGGTGTACCGAAGGCAAGACACTGTCCCTCGGCCAGCACCGCGACGCGGTCGGCGAACAGCGCGGTCAGGTTGAGGTCATGCATGACAGCGATGACGCCGCCGCCGGCGCGGGCAAAGCTCCGGGCGATGTCCATGACCTGCAACTGATGCGCGATATCGAGGCTGGACACCGGTTCGTCCAGCAGCAGCCAGCGCGGCTGGCCGTCCGCGACCGGCGTCCAGACCTGCGCGAGGACCCGGGCCAGCATGACCCGCTGCGCCTCGCCCCCGGACAACTCCTGGAAGATCCGGTCGGCGTAATGGGCCAGCCCGACGCGGGCCAGCGCCCGCATCGGCACATCGGGGCTGTCTCCGGCGGTGCCCGATTGCAGGCCCAGCCGGACCACCTCGATCACGGTAAAGGGAAAGGCCAGCCGCGACGCCTGCGGCAGCACTGCGCGTTGCGCGGCGAGTTCCCAGGGTTTCATGGCGCCGATGTCCCGCCCGTTCAGGGTCACCGCGCCGTCGAAGGGCAGGGAGGCCGTGATCGCCCCGAGCAGGGTCGATTTGCCCGATCCGTTGGGGCCGACGATGGCGGTGACCTCGCCAGGCCGGGCGGTCAGGCTGACGCCGCGCAGCGCGGTGCGCCGGCCGTAGGAGACGCGGATGTCTTCGGCGATCAGGCTCATTTCTCGACCAGCCCCCGGCGTTTCAGGAGGATCCACAGGAAGACCGGCGCGCCAAGCACGGCGGTCACGATCCCGATGGGCAGTTCCGCGGGCGCGATGACCACGCGGGCGATCACGTCGGCGAGGACCAGCAGGATCGCGCCCAGCAGCGCCGAATTGAGCAGCAGCGTGCGATGATCCGGACCGGAGGCGAGGCGCAGCAGGTGCGGCACGACGATGCCGATGAAGCCGATCCCGCCCGAGACCGCGACGGCGGCGCCTGTGGCGCCCGCGACGGCGAGGATGGCGATGGACTTCATCCGCTGCACGTCGATGCCGATATGCGCCGCGGTCGCCTCGCCCAGGGCCAGCCCGTTGAGGCCGCGGCCGAGCATCAGGGCGGCGCCAATGGACAGCCCGATCAGCGGCCCGGCAGAGATCACCTTGGCCCAGCTGGCCCCGGCCAGCGACCCGAGGCCCCAGAAGGTCAAGTCGCGCAGTTGCCGGTCGTCGGCCATGTAGACGAGGATGCCCGACAACGCTCCGGCCAGGGCACCGAGCGCGATGCCGGCGAGCAGCATGGTCGCGACGGACGTGCTGCCGTGACGGGTCGAGACGCGGTAAAGCAGCAGCGTCGAGCCCCAGCCGCCGAGGAAGGCCGCGACGGGTACAAGCTGGTTGCCGATGAGGTCGATCATCGCGGCGGGCAGCAGTCCGCCCAGCACGATGGCGAGGATCGCACCAAGGCCCGCCCCGGCGCCGACCCCGACGATGCCCGGATCGGCCAGCGGATTGCGGAAAAGCCCCTGCATCGCCGCCCCCGACACCGCCAGCGCGGCGCCCACCAGCATCCCCATGGCAAGACGCGGCAGGCGGATGTCGAAGAGCACCACGCGCTCCATCTGGCTCAGCGCCTCGCCCTGGGCGAGCTTGGCCAGCATTGCCAGAAGGGTCACATTCGTCGCGCCGACCTGGAGGCTGACGATGCAGGCCAGCCCGAACGCCCCGGCCAGACCCCAGTGCAAGGCCCGGGCGCGGGACAGCCGGTCGCGCGGGGCGGTCTCGATTTCCGAAAGGGCGGCCAAGGATCAGGCTCCCTGACCGTAGAGCGCATCGTTCAGCTGGCGCACGGCGTCGGCGGTGCGGGGGCCGAATCCCAGCATCAGCAATCCGTCCATCCGCACGACCGACCGCGTCTGCGCCGCGGGTGTCATGCGGATCGACGGCATATCGAACAACTCGTCATCCGCCAGCCCATGATCGCCGCCCCGGTCCATCATCAGGATCACGTCAGGTGCCGCCAGCCCGACCGCTTCGTCGGTGATCTGCTTGTAGCCTTCGAACTCCGACACCGCGTTCACGCCCCCGGCCATGCGGATCAGCGCGTCGGCGGCGGTGCCCGCGCCCGAGGCGTTGATCCTGCCGCCCTGGGTCGAGAGGACGAAGAGCACGCGTTTCTTGTCGGCCTCGGGCCGCTCCGCATCGGCCATCGCCGCGGACAGAGCGGTTTCGACCTCGGCGGCCAGCCCGTCTGCCCGGTCGGCGACACCCAAAGCGTCGCCGATGACCTCGATCTTGCGCAGGATGCCTTCGGTGGTCAGCGCATCCGGCACCTCGACAAAGTCCACGTCGGCGGCGCGGATCACGTCGAGCGCCTCGGGCGGACCGGCGCCTTCTTCGGACAGGATCAGCGACGGGCCGACCGACAGCACGCCTTCGGGCGACAGCGACCGGACATAGCCCACGTCGGGCAGGTCGGTGACGCCGGGCGGGTAGCTGGAGGTGCTGTCGCGCGCCTTCAGCCGGTGCTGCTGTCCCAGGGCTGCGACGATCTCGGTCACCGATCCGCCGAGGGACAGCACGTCGGCGTGGGGGCTGACCGGCGCGGCGTTCTGCTGCGCGCTGACGGTCAGGGCGACGAAGGCGCCGAACATCGCCGTCAAGAGCGCGGCAAGCTGGCCGGACGTGCGGGTGCAAAGCCTCATGCCGCAACCTCCGCGCGCGTGGGCAGAGCCTCGACGACCCGGGTCCAGTCCGCGCGCGAATCGCGGCCTTCCTTGCCGACGCCGAAGACCTGGAAGATCAGGCCGCCTTCCGCATCGAAGGCTTCGACCGACACGGCCGGGCCGCGTTGCGTGGGTTTTTCCACCGCCCAGACCTCGGCGACCTTGTCGAGCCGCAGGTGCAGGTTGAAGCCGGGGTCCATCACGTTCTGCCACGGTCCCATGGGTTTCAAGGTCTGGACCGGACCGGTGTGGATCTGGATGCAGCCCCGGTTGCCGACGAAGACCATCACCTCGATCCCGGCGCGCTGCACCGCCTGAAGCATCGCATCAGCGGCGTCGGGCGTCAGAGGACGCACCCAGGGCGCGCCGGCGATCCGGTAGGCACCGAGGCGGTTCATCTTGAGACGGGCGCAGAGCCGCAGGAACTGATGCGTATCGGTGAGCCGCGCCCATTCCTCGCGCAGCGCATCGGCCTTGTCGGTCCGGGATTTCGCGCCTTCGACGGGCTTGCGGGCCTCGACGGGCTGGGTGTCGCCTTGGTCCGCGACAGCCAGATCCGCGACGATCGTTCCCCAGGCATCATGGGTCGACCCGTCCCGCAGGTGGATCTTGTGCACCGCGTCGCCCGCGGCATCGAAGATCTGCAAAGACCGGCGCGGGCCCTGTTCGGTTTCGGTTTCCACCGCGAAGGCGTGCACCCAGTGCGACGGGAAGATACGCAGGTCGATGTTCTCGGCCAGCGTCATCGCGGCATGTTCGCCCGGGTGGTAATCGCTGTAGGTCCCCACCTTTTCATGCACGCAGGCGTCGACGCGGGTCAGCGCCATGACCTCGCCCAGTCGCTCGGCGGCGGGAATGATTCCGTCGGGATGGGCGGCGATTCGGGTCGTGCCGTGACCGATCCCGGCGGCCACCAATTGCGCCTCGGCGATGCCCAGGGCGTCGGCCGCATCGCGGGCGCGCCGTTTCGGGTTTTCGGCCAGAAAGGCACGGATCTCGGAAGGGGGGACAGCGCTCTGCAGCATCATGGGCATCCTCGGAGTGTGGTCTGTTGTCCGATGGCTGCGCCCGGAGGGAAGCGGTGCGTGGCTGTCTCTTATTACTTGACTAAATTAGTCTGATACAGGTAACGCTGCAACCCATTGCGATCCCTCGCAACGAAAAATCACCGAAATCCGCCGCGCCAGCCTTCGCGAGCTACGGCAAGACATGCATCAAGGATGGCGCACATGCTTACCTCCACCCTGCGCGGCACGACCGCGCTCGTCTGCCTGTCGCTGGCTTTGCCGGCCGCGGCACAGGACACCGATCCCGGGTTCCTCGGCACGCTGGTTCTGACCGGCGGCAAACGCGACCTCAGCTTCGGCACGGCGCTGTCGCGCACCGTGGTCGGCGAAGAGGAGATCCAGGACCGGCAGGCCAGCACCGTTGCACAGCTTATCGACTCGGTGCCCGGCGTCACGCTGGTGAACGGCACGACGCCGCAGGGCTCGGGCATCAACATCCGCGGCTTCGGCGCCAACACGACCTTCGGCACGGACCAGAAGATCGCGGTGCAGATCGACGGCGCCTCTGTCGGCTCGGAAGAGTTGTACCGCATCGGAACGCAACTCTTCACCGACCCGCTGCTCTACCGCGAGGTCGAGGTTCTGCGCGGCACCATCGGCAGCTTTGCCTATGGCTCGGGCATCGTCGGCGGCGTGGTGAAGCTGGAGACCAAGGACGCGTCGGATTTCACCGGTGGCCTGCCCGGCTTCGGCGGGTCCCAGACCTTCGAATACAGTTCGAACGGCGACGGCTGGGTCAGTTCCACGAACCTTGCCTGGATGCCTGCCGAAGGCGCCGAATTCCTGCTCAACTACTCCTTGCGGGACCAGGACAACCTGACAGCGGGCGACGGGTCGACCATCGGCAACAGCGCCTTCCGGACGCCGTCCTACCTGGCCAAGGGCCGGTTCATCTTCGGACAGGACGATGCCCATTCGCTGACCTTCAGCCATTCCAGCACCGTGGCAGACGACAAGGACGTGCCCTATGACCAGTTCGACACGACCGGCGGGTCGTTCGGCAATGTCGACCGTCTGACCGAGACGGCGCAGACCGTTCTTGAATACCGGTACAACCCGGCCAGCGACCTGATCGACCTGCGTGCGAACCTGTCCTACGCCGACCAGAAGATCGAATACGACTACATCCCCGGATCCTCATCGCTCGAGGGGACGCCGACCTTTCCGTTTCTCCTCGACACGGTGAACGCCGACCAGCGCTACGAGACCACCAAGCTGACCCTGACCAACCGGGCGCTCTTCGACACCGGCGCGGTGGCGCACGACATGCTGGCGGGGGTCGAGGCGCAACGGCGCATCCGTGCCGACAATACCGCTGCCGGTGCGCCGGGCGGCAGGAACGACCGTTTCGCGCTTTTCGTCGTGGACGAGATGACCCTCGGGCAAGTCACGCTCACGCCGGCGTTGCGGTACGAGACATCCCGGCTGGAAAGCTCGGAATCCCTGGCGGGCGTGCCTGACAGCTACGAGGATGACGCGCTGATGGGCGGGCTGGCGCTGGCCTACGATTTCGGCAACGGCCTGTCGGTCTTCGGCTCGGCGGCCTATACCGAGGGCCTGCCGATCATCGACGATCTGGGCACCGGGGCCAATTCGGTCCGGCGCCTCGACATGTCCGAGAAATCCCGCACGCTGGAACTGGGCGCCGAATACACCGGCGTCGATGTCTTCGCCGATGGCGATACGTTCTCGATCCGCGGCAACCTGTACCAGACGAAACTCTGGGACATCACCAGCTACACCGTGCCGGGCTCGACGACGCAGGATCTCGAGCGCGTGGAGTCGAGGGGCTTCGAACTCGAAGCGTCCTACGGGATGGCGAACGGGCTTTATCTGGATGTCGCCGGGCATCTGGGCGAGGCGAAGGAATACAACCCCGACGGCAGCGACACGACCTGGCGCAACAGCCCGGCGGATCGGGCGCAGCTGACCCTGGGCCGGAAATTCGGCGACCGGCTCGATTTGAGCTGGGAAATGGTCCATGCTGTCGACCGGCGTGACGCGCTTGGCGACGATCTGCCCGACAGCACGATGCACAACCTGCGTGCGACCTGGAAGCCCGACACGCAAGGCTGGCTCGAAGGCAGCGAGATGCGCTTCGGCGTCGAAAACGTGCTGGACGCCGATTACGTGGGGCACCTGTCATCCGCTACCCGGAAAGCGCCGGGGCGGACCTTCAAGGTCTCGCTCACGAAAACCTTCTGAGACCGGCGGCCGGGGCCGCGGTCCCGGCCGACCTTTGACAGGCGGTCGCCAGCGCAGCGCGCGGTCGGCTTCTATTCTCCGGCCTGCTTGCACCGCGCCGGGGATCGTGCTTGGTGCGCCGCACGGCGCCGCCCGCGATGGCCGGAGTCGCGTTGAAGAGACGGAACGGGACATTTCGCATGACACGACATGGCGGACAACTCTTGGTCGAATGCCTTGTGGCGCTGGGCGCGCGGCAGGCCTTCGGCGTGCCGGGGGAAAGCTATCTGGCGGTGCTCGACGCGCTGCACGACACCGGCGGTCGGCTCGATTTCGTCAACTGCCGGCACGAGGGCGGTGCCGCCTTCATGGCCGCCGCCTGGGGTAAGCTCACCGGGCAGCCTGGCATCTGCATGGTGACGCGGGGGCCGGGGGCCACCAATGCGTCCATCGGCGTGCATACGGCGATGCAGGACAGCAGCCCGATGATCCTTCTGGTGGGGCAGATCGGCACGCAGATGCGCGGCCGCGAGGCGTTTCAGGAGGTCGACTACAAGGCGGTCTTCGGCACCATGGCGAAATGGGCGGTCGAGGTCGACGAGGCCGCCCGACTGCCCGAGATCCTGGCGCGGGCGTGGAAGACGGCGCTGACGGGCCGGCCCGGCCCGGTGGTCATCGCCTTGCCCGAGGACATGCTGAGCGCGGCCACGGACGTCCCCGCGCTGACCGGTCCGGCGGACTATCCCGAACCCGCCCCCTCGGCGGCGGCGCTGGAGCGCGCCCGCGGCATCCTGGCCGATGCGAAACGCCCCCTGATCCTTTACGGTGGCTGCAACTGGACCGATGCGGGCCGCGCGGCGCTGCAGCGCTTTGCCGAGGCGTCGGACATCCCCGTGGTCGCGGTTTTCCGCTACCAGGACCAGTTCGACAATTTCTCGCCCTGCTTCTGCGGCGATGCCGGTGTGGGCATGACGCCCGCCGTGCAGAAACTGATCCGCGAGGCGGACGTGATCCTTGGGCTCAACAACCGTTTCGGCGAGAATTCCACCGCCGCCTGGACGCTGCTAAACGTGCCGAGGCCGCGGCAGCGATTGATCCATGTGCACGGGTCGGACGCCGAGTTGGGCAAGGTCTACCAGCCCGAGATCGGCATCCACTGCGGCCCCAACGCCTTTGTCCAGGCCATGGCCGACCAGCCGGTCAGCGGACCCTGGGCCGATTGGCGCGCGGCGGCGCGGGCGGACTGGGAGGCGGGGCAAAAGCTCGGCCCGCAGCCCGGCCCGGTGGACATGGGGCAGGTCATCGCGCATCTGCAGGAGGTGCTGCCCGAGGACGCGATCCTGACCAACGGCGCGGGCAATTTCGCGGTCTGGTCGAACCGATTCTTCAAATTCGGGGCGAAGGCACGACTGCTGGCGCCGCAATCGGGGGCCATGGGCTATGGCGTGCCGGCGGCGGTGGCCGCCTGCATCGCCGAACCGGACCGGCAGGTGATCTGCCTCGCCGGGGACGGGGATTTCCAGATGAATGGGCAGGAACTGGCCACCGCCGCGCAGGTCGGGGCGAAGCCGGTGGTCCTGATCGTCAACAACGGCATCTACGGCACCATCCGCGCGCACCAGGAACGGCACTACCCGGCGCGTGTCAGCGGCACCGCGATGGCCGGCAACCCCGATTTCGCGGCGCTCGCCCGGGCCTACGGGTTTCACGCCGAGCGGGTGGAGAGCACGGCGGATTTCCCGGCGGCCTTTGCCCGGGCCTGTGGCTCGCCCACCGGCGCGGTGCTCGACCTGGTGGTGTCGCCAGAATCGCTGACCCCGAAGGTGACGCTCACGCAAATGCGCGAGGCGGCGATGAAGGCGCGGCACCAGGCGTGACGGGGCAGTAAGCCGGGCCATCGGTCACATCGGAACGCAAGCGCATCGCAGAGGCGCTCGAAGGGTCTCGCTGACAGCCGAAAAGATCGGACGGAGCAGGCACCGTGCTGCCTGTGCCTCGGCCGCCTGCGGAGCTGGGCAAACGGGTGGTCAATGCCTGCGCCGGTGCCACGGCCTCGGGGTAAGGGTGGCAAAGCCCGACCGCTCCGGTCAGGCACCTGCCGAATGCGCGGGATACGCGCCTCAGGCCCAGCGGCCCTCGAAATCTTCGGGCACCAGCAGGACGTCCCGGTCGAGCGTGGTCACGTCCTTTCGTCCACAGAGCGCCATGGTGGTGTCGAGCTCCTTGTGGATGATTTCGAGCGCCTTGGTCACGCCGGCCTGGCCCATCGCGCCCAGCCCGTAGATGTAGGACCGCCCGATCATCACGCCCCTGGCCCCCAGCGCCAGCGCCTTGAGCACGTCCTGCCCGGACCGGATGCCGCTGTCGAAATGCACCTCGACCTCGTCGCCCACGGCGCGCACGATCGACGGCAGCATGCGGATCGAGGACAGCGCGCCATCGAGTTGCCGCCCGCCGTGGTTCGACACCACGATGGCGTCGCAGCCGACGTTCACCGCTTGCCGCGCATCCTCCACATCCAGAATGCCCTTGAGGATCAGCTTGCCGCCCCACTTTTCCTTGAGCCGTGCCACCGTGTCCCAGTTCAGCGCCGGGTCGAACTGCTCGGCCGTCCAGGAGCTGAGCGAACTCATGTCGCCCACGGATTTGGCGTGCCCGACGATATTGCGGAAGGTGCGGCGGTGGGTACCCAGCATTTCCAGCCCCCAGGCCCACTTGGTCGCAAGGTTGGCGATTGTGCGCGGGGTCAGCTTGGGCGGGGCCGACAGCCCGTTCTTGAGGTCCTTGTGCCGCTGGCCGAGGATCTGCAGGTCGACCGTCAGAACCAGCGCGGAGCAGCCCGCGTTCTTGGCCCGGGCGATGATGTTGTCGACGAACTCCTCGTCGCGCATGACGTAAAGCTGGAACCAGAACGGCGCCTTGGTGGCGCCGCGCACGTCCTCGATGGAGCAGATCGACATTGTGGAAAGCGTGAAGGGCACGCCGAATTTCTCCGCCGCTTTCGCCGCCTTGATCTCGCCGTCGGCATTCTGCATGCCGGTCATGCCCACGGGCGCAAGCGCCACCGGCATGGCGACCTGTTCGCCGATCATGGTGCTGCGCGTGCTGCGGTTGGTCATGTCCGTGGCGATGCGCTGGCGCAGGCGGATCTTGTCGAAATCCGACGTGTTCTCGCGGAAGGTCTGTTCGGTCCAGGAGCCGCTTTCGGCGTAGTCGAAGAACATCTTCGGCGCGCGGCGGCGGTGCAGGCGTTTCAGGTCGTCGATATTGGTGATCACCGGCATGGGGCGGACCTTTTCGTAGAGCGTGCGGACACCGCCTACTAATGACCCAAACCGTCCGATCCGTCAAAGCGCGCCATTGCCGCGGGCCGGAACCGGGGGTCCGTGATATCGTTGCCTCTTTATGTCCTTGCTTCAATCGCTACACGACACCATCGACAGCCCGGCGTTCCTGATCGGCTGGGCGGTGCTGATGATCCCCTGCCTGGTCTGGACGATCCGCGACCTTGCGACAAAGAACGCGCACCTGATGCCACTGATGAAGTTGGTCTGGACGCTCACCGTGCTCTACTCCGGCCCGCTCGGTCTGCTGATCTACCGGGCCACCGGCCGCAAGGAGATCGCCGCCGACACGCTCTGGCGGCGGTCCTTCCGGTCAGTGGCGCATTGCTACTCCGGCTGCGGCATGGGCGAGATCGCGGGCGTGATCCTCGCCGCCGGCATCCTGTCGCTGTCGTCGCATTACGTGGCTCTTGTCACCTTTGCCTTCGCCTATATCGCCGGTTTCGCGCTGACCGTGGGGCCGCTGGTGCAGGGGGGGCACGTCGTTGCGCACGGCGCTTTGGGACGCGTTTCTGGCCGAAACGCCAAGCATCACCGTCATGGAGGTCACGGCCATCGGCGTGTCGCTCTGGCTCGCGCAGGGCGCCGGCATGGGGGAGGCGGCCTTCTGGTCGTCGCTGATCGTATCGCTGAGCGCGGGGCTGATCGTGGCCTATCCGGTCAACGTCCTGCTGATCCGCTGGGGCGTCAAGGAAGGCATGATGGATCCGCGCATGACCGATCACGGCGAGGGGCATGACCACGGCGGGCACAAGGGCCACGCCGCGCGGTCCTGACCTCAGAGTGCGTCGATCCGGGACAGGGCGACCTCGGCCTGGTGGTCGCGGCCGTAGGCCACCAGCGCCACGCTTCGGATGGTGTCGCCGCTGGGCGGACGGCGCACCAGGTTTCCCGAAGGCTTGAACGCCGATAACGGGAGGGTGACTTCGGACCAGTCTGGCCCAGCGTCAAAGCCCGCCTGCCAGTATTGCCCCGGCAGCATCATGCCGCTGGTGCGGAGGTGCAGGAAATACCGCTGCCCGTTGCCCAGGGCGCGGATGCGCAGGGCGGAGGTGTCGCTTGGCAAGCCACCCGGAAGATCGTGCCGCGCCTGCACGAAGCCGCCGCGATTCTCGGTCGAGACGTCGCCTGTGATCTGCATCGCCGCTTCGCCGTCGAGCGTGCCGAAGGTCAAGGTGCCGGTCGACACGCCGCCCATCACCTGGTCGGTGAAGAAACGCCAGCGCGCGGCGGCGTCGCCGGTGAAATCGTCGATGGTCATGTCGCGCGCCTGCAAGGCCGCGGGCAGGGCGATCAGAAGTGCCAAGGCGCCGCGGCGGGTGAATCGATCAATCATGGCCTGTGACCTAGCATCCGCGGGGCAGGTTTCGACCCGTTGTGCGATGCCCGGGGCCGCCGCCGAAATTCTCGAGAATTTCGGGCCGTTTTCCTCGAGGAAAACGCGCCCCTCGGCGACGTCTCAGCCCTTGGGATAGCCCAGCTCTTTCAGCGACTCGCGAATCTCGTCGATGATCGCCGGATCGTCGATGGTGGCCGGTACCTTGACCTCGGCCCCGTCGGCGATCTGGATCATCGTCCGCCGCAGGATCTTGCCCGACCGCGTCTTGGGCAACCGGTCCACCACGGCGCACAGCTTGAAGGCCGCGACCGGCCCGATCTGGTCGCGCACCCGTTTCACGCATTCCGCCGTGATCTCGTCATGCGGCCGGTTCACGCCCTTGGTCAGGCAGACGAACCCCATGGGCAATTGGCCCTTGAGCTCGTCCGCCACCCCGATCACCGCGCATTCGGCCACGTCCGGGTGGCCGGCCAGCACCTCTTCCATGCCGCCCGTGGACAGCCGGTGCCCGGCCACGTTGATGACGTCGTCGGTGCGCGCCATGATCCAGACATAGCCGTCGGCGTCCTTCATGCCCGCGTCGCCGGTCTCGTAATATCCGGGGAAATGCGACAGATAGCTCTTGCGGAACCGGTCCTCGGCGTTCCAGAGCGTCGGCAGGGTCCCCGGCGGCAGCGGCAGCTTGATGGCGATGGCACCGAGCTCTCCGTCCGCGACCTCGCGGCCCGCCTCGTCGAGGATGTGAATGTCGTAACCCGGCATCGGCACGGTGGGCGAGCCGATCTTCACCGGCAGCGGTTCGATCCCCACCGGG
>Ga0208330_1000435_pt1 | contig 19154 bp, 18 predicted proteins | sample DeeseametaMP1896_FD_184180 | JGI IMG/M metagenome (GOLD analysis project Ga0208330, IMG submission 184180) | Marine microbial communities from the Deep Pacific Ocean - MP1896 (SPAdes) | ecosystem: Environmental > Aquatic > Marine > Oceanic | place: East of Hawaii, North Pacific Ocean | collected...
CCGACGTGTCGGCGTTGAGCGCGTCCTGGGAGTCCGGCCGTTCCACGGGCCGCTCGTAGACGGGCCCCTCGTGCGCGACGGTGCGTGGCGGCACGTCCACCACCGTCTCACCGTGCCAGGTGATTTCGAGCCGGTCCCCGTCGGTGACCTCACCGATCACCGTGGCCAGCACATCCCACTTGCGGCACACCTCGAGGAACGCGTCGACGTTGGCTGGTGTCACCACCGCGCACATGCGCTCCTGCGATTCGCTGGACAGGATCTCCGCGGGGGTCATGTTGGCCGCGCGCAGCGGCACCCGGTCCAGCTCGACCCTCATCCCACCGTCCCCGGCGGAGGCAAGTTCCGATGTGGCACAGGACAATCCAGCGCCGCCCAGGTCCTGGATGCCGACCACGAGGTCGTTGGCGTAGAGCTCGAGGCAGCACTCGATGAGAACCTTCTCGGTGAACGGATCACCGACCTGCACGCTGGGCAGCTTCTTGCGCCCCGGGGAACCGGACTCGTCGCCTCCGAATGTCTCCGACGCCAGCACCGACACTCCGCCGATGCCGTCGAGGCCGGTGCGCGCACCGAAGAGGATGATCTTGTTGCCCGCGCCGGACGCGAACGCCAGCTTGAGGTCCTCGGTCCGCAGCACCCCGACACACAGTGCGTTGACCAACGGGTTGCCGGCGTAGCAGGCGTCGAAGACCGTCTCGCCGCCGATGTTGGGCAGTCCCAGCGAGTTGCCGTAACCGCCGACGCCGCGCACGACCCCGTCGACGACGCGGCGGGTGTCGGGAGCATCGGCGGCGCCGAAGCGCAGCTGGTCCATCACCGCGACCGGGCGCGCGCCCATCGCCATGATGTCGCGGACGATCCCGCCGACCCCGGTGGCCGCGCCCTGGTACGGCTCGATGTAGGAGGGGTGGTTGTGCGATTCCACCTTGAAGGTGGCCGCCCACCCGTCGCCGATGTCGACCACGCCCGCGTTCTCGCCGATGCCGGCGAGCATCGCCGAGCGCATCGCCTCGGTGGTGGTCTCGCCGAAATAGCGCAGGTGCACCTTCGAGGACTTGTAGGAGCAGTGTTCGCTCCACATCACCGAATACATGGCGAGTTCAGCGTCGGTGGGGCGGCGCCCGAGGATCTGGCGGATCCGTTCGTACTCGTCATCCTTGAGCCCGAGCTCGCGGAAGGGCTGAGGCTGGTCAGGTGTGGCGGCGGCCCGTTCGACGGTATCCACCTCTTGGGTCAACCCAGACGTCACCGAGACAGTCTAGCCAGCGGGGCCACTCAGCCTCCGGCGACGCAGAAGGCGTTGCCTTCGGGGTCGGCCAGCACCACCCAGTCGAAGTCCTCGCCGAAGCTGTGCCGTCCGGTCTCCCGGGCGCCGAGACCGATCAGGCGCGCGACCTCGGCGTCCTTGTCGGCGGTGTGCAGGTCCAGGTGCACCTTGTTCTTCCCGGGCGTCGGATCGGGCACGCGCTGGAAACCCAGCGCCGGTCCGCCCTGGCGCACCACCATGACGAATTCGCCTGGCGCGACAGCATTCACCTCGCCCTCCACGACCTCGGACCACCACACGGCCAAGCCGTCGGGGTCGGCACAGTCGATGGTGATCATCGCCACATCCAGAGCCATGCGCCGACTGTAGGTCAGCCCGGTGACAGAAATGCGTGAAGCGCCGCGGAATAGTCGGCGACATCCTGCGCGCCCATCACCTCACGCGCCGAATGCATGGCCAACTGCGGAGCTCCGACGTCGACGGTCGGGATGCCGGTGCGGGCGGCGGTCATGGGGCCGATGGTGGACCCGCAGGGCAGGTCGGCGCGGTGTTCGTAGCGCTGCAGCGGCACCCTGGCCTGCGCGCATGCCAACGCGAACGCGGCCGCGGTCCGTCCGTCGGTGGCGTAGCGCAGGTTGGGCTGCACCTTGAGCACCGGCCCGCCGTTGACCTCGATGAGGTGTCCGGGTTCGTGCCGGTCCGGGTAGTTGGGGTGGGTGGCATGCGCCATGTCGCCGGAGGCGACCATCGATTCGGGCAGCCGGCGCAGGAAGTCCTCCCGTCCCCCGCCAGCGGCGAGGGTGATCCGCTCCAGCACGGTCAGCAGCAGTTCCGACTGCGCGCCGTGGTCGGACTGGGAGCCGACCTCCTCGTGGTCGAAGAGCACCAGCACCGGCGTCACCGCGCCGCCGGCAGCAGCGGCCAGGAACGCCTGCAGTCCCGCGTAGCAGGTGGCCTGGTTGTCCAGCCTGGGAGCACTGACCAGCGCACCATCGGCGCCTACGCGCCGGGAGGGGGCCACGTCGTGCGTCATCAGGTCGAAGCCGAGCACCTCGGCGGCGTCGACGCCGGCCCGGTCGGCGACATGGCCGAGAAACGACCGGGTGCCACCGCCCACGCCCCACACCGCGTTGACATGGCGTTGCGGGTTGAGTTCGACCGCCTTGCGATCCTCGGCGAGATGGATGGCCAGCTGCGGCACCCGCAGCAACGGCTCGTCGAGCCGGACCAACCGGTGCTCGACGGCATTGCCGGCCCGTACCGACAGCCGGCCGCTGATACCCAGTTCGCGGTCGAGCCATGAGTTCAGCCACGCACCGCCGTAGGGCTGCAACGCCACCACCTGCCAGCCCGCCACGAAGCGGTCCGGGTGCTGTTTGACCCGCAGGTTGGGGCTGTCGGTGTGGGCACCGACGATCCGAAACGGCCGGAACGCCCCGGCGTCGGCGGGCCCACCGGAGCGCCACGCGATCAGCGAGCCGGCCCGCACGACGAAGTGATCTCCGACCGCAGGCCAGGGGTCACTCTCGGACAGTTCGGTGAACCCGGCGGCCAGCAGCCGGTCGGCCGCGGTGCGGCACACGTGGAACGGTGAGGGGGACGCGTCGACGAAATCACAGAGTCCGTCGGCGGTCGCCGTGAGCGGAGACAGCGCAGATTCAGCCATAGCAAGCTCATCCTTACCCCAAGAACAAGATCAAGTGCAGCTAGGGTGATCATGTGGTCCGCCCGCAACCGGTTCTCACCCCGCTCAGTCCCGCGGCGATCTTCCTGGTGGCGACGATCAACGACAGTCCGTCGGCGCCCGCGCGAGTCCGCGATGCCCTCGCGGAACTGTCCGGCCTGGTCCGCGCGGTCGGTTTCCGGGTGCCCGACGCGCAGTTGCGGCTGATCGCCGGTATCGGTTCGGCCGCCTGGGACCGGTTGTTCTCCGGTCCGCGGCCGGCCCGGCTGCACGAGTTCGTGGAGCTCACCGGCGCCCGCCACCACGCCCCGTCGACCCCGGGCGATCTGCTGTTCCACATCAAGGGCGGCTCGCTGGACGTCTGCTTCGAGCTCGGCGGCCGGGTCCTCGCGGCGATGGGCGGCGCGGTGACCGTCGTCGACGAGGTGCACGGGTTCAAGTTCTTCGAGCAGCGCGACCTGCTGGGCTTCGTCGACGGCACCGAGAATCCGAACGGACCGGATGCGGTGGACGCGGTGCAGATCGGCGCCGAGGACCCCGAGTTCTCTGGGGCCAGCTACGTGCACGTCCAGCGCTACCGCCACGACATGGACGCATGGAACGCGCTCAGCGTCACCGAGCAGGAACTGGTGATCGGCCGCACCAAACTCGAGGACATCGAACTCGACGACGCGGTCAAACCCGCCAACTCGCACGTCGCACTGAATTCGATCGAGGACGAGGACGGCAACGAGCTGCAGGTGGTGCGCGCGAACATGCCGTTCGGCAGCCTCGGTGACGGCGAGTCGGGCACGTACTACATCGCCTACGCCGCGGATCCCGCCGTCACCGAGCGGATGCTGGTCAACATGTTCATCGGTGATCCACCGGGCAACACCGACCGCATCCTCGACTTCTCCACCGCCGAGACCGGATCGCTGTTCTTCGTCCCCACCATCGATTTCCTCGACGATCCCCCCGCGCTTCCGGCCGAGAGCATCGAGCTCGCGCCATCCCCCGCACCTCCTCCGCCACCGGCATATCCGGGCTCGCTGGCGATCGGCAGTCTGAAAGGGCAACCGCAATGAACAACCTGTACCGAGAACTGGCACCGGTCACCGACGCCGCCTGGGCCGAGATCGAGCAGGAGGCCACCCGCACGTTCAAGCGGCACATCGCCGGCCGTCGCGTCGTCGACGTCAGCGAGCCCGGCGGTCCGGTGACCGCCGCGGTGAGCACCGGCCACCTGCTGGATGTCACCGCTCCCGGTGACGGTGTGATCGCCCACCTGCGGGATGCGCGACCGCTGGTACGGCTGCGGGTGCCGTTCACCGTCCTGCGCGCCGACATCGACGACGTCGAGCGGGGCTCACAGGATTCGGACTGGGATCCGGTCAAGGACGCGGCCAAGAAGCTGGCCTTCGTCGAGGACCGGGCGATCTTCGAGGGCTACGAGGCGGCCCACATCGGCGGCGTCCGCAAGTGCAGCTCCAACCCGGCGCTGGCGTTGCCGGACGACCCGCGCGAGATTCCCGACGTGATCGCCCAGGCGCTCAGCGAGTTGCGGCTTGCCGGGGTGGACGGCCCCTACAGCGTGTTGCTGTCGGCCGACGTCTACACCAAGGTGGCCGAGACCACCGCGCACGGCTATCCGATCCTCGAGCACATCAACCGCCTGGTCGACGGTGACATCATCTGGGCGCCCGCCATCGACGGCGCATTCGTGATGTCCACCCGCGGAGGCGATTTCGATCTCCAGCTGGGTACCGACGTCTCCATCGGCTACCTGTCCCACGACGCCGAGACCGTGCAGCTTTACCTGCAGGAGACCATGACGTTCCTGTGCTACACCGCCGAGGCGTCGGTCGCCCTGACGCCCTAAGCGGCCAGGACCGCGTCCAGTGCCGAGTAGAACAGGCCCAGCCCGTCGTCGGACGGGCCGGTGAGTGCTTCGGTGGCGTGCTCGGGGTGCGGCATCAACCCGACGACGCGACCGTTGGCGGAGCTGATTCCGGCGATGTCGCGCATCGACCCGTTGAGGTTCTCCCGGTAGCGGAACACCACGCGTCCCTCGCCCTCGAGTTCGTCGAGAACGCTCTGCGCGGCGACGTACCGGCCCTCGCCGGATTTCAGCGGCACCAGCAGGTCGGCGCCCTGCTCGTAGCGCGTCGTCCACGCCGTTGAATTCGAGGCGACCTCCAGCCACACGTCGCGGCAGATGAAGTGCAGCCCGGAGTTACGGGTCAGCGCACCGGGCAGCAGTCCCGCCTCGCAGAGCACCTGGAATCCGTTGCAGATGCCCAGCACCGGCATGCCCCGCCCGGCGGCGGCGACCACTTCGCCCATCACCGGCGCGAACCGGGCGATGGCCCCGCACCGCAGGTAGTCACCGTAGGAGAAGCCGCCCGGAACGACGACCGCGTCGACACCCTTGAGGTCGGGGTCGGCGTGCCACAGGCTGACCGCCTCGCCGCCGGCGAGCCGCACCGCGCGGGCGGCGTCGATGTCGTCGAGGGTGCCGGGGAACGTGATGACGCCGACCCGGGTCATGCGCCGCTCTCCCGGCTGACGGTCCAGTCCTCGATGACGGTGTTGGCCAGCAGGGACTCGGCGATCTCGGCGAGCTTCTCGTCGTCGATGCCTTCGTCGACCTCGAGCTCGAATCGCTTCCCCTGTCGGACGTCGGAGACACCGTCGAAACCCAGCCGGCCCAGGGCGCCGACGATGGCCTGCCCCTGGGGGTCGAGGATTTCGGTCTTCGGCATGACGTGCACTACCACTTTTGCCACGGCGATCACTCTACCTGCGGCGACACCGCGCGCTCGCCCCGCGCACACCAGCGCGCCCGCAGCGGGTATGCATGAGGTCATGCAGCTCACACACTTCGGCCATTCCTGCCTGCTGGCGAGCTTTCCCGACGGGTCCGGCTCGCAGACCACCGTGCTGTTCGACCCCGGCACCTTCTCCCACGGCTTCGAGGGCATCACCGGTCTGTCGGCGATCCTGGTCACCCACCAGCATCCCGACCACGCCGACACCGAGCGGCTGCCGGCACTGATCGAGGCGAACCCGGACGCCGCGCTGTACGCCGATCCGCAGACCGCCGCCCAACTCGGCGAGCCCTGGCAGGCCGTCAATGTCGGCGACCAATTGTCGATCGGTCATCTCACCGTGCGCGGCACCGGTGGCACGCATGCCGTCATCCACCCCGAGCTTCCCGTCATCGACAACATCTCCTACCTGGTGGGCGACGGCGAGCACGCTGCCAGGCTCATGCATCCCGGCGACGCTCTGTTCGTCCCCGACGAGCCGGTCGAGGTGCTGGCCACTCCGGCGGCGGCGCCGTGGATGAAGATCTCCGAGGCGGTGGACTACCTGCGCGCGGTGGCGCCGACCCACGCCGTGCCCATTCACCAGGGCATCATCGACCCGGTCGCGCGACCGATCTTCTACGGCCGCCTCACCGAGATGACCGACACCGACTTCCAGGTCCTCGAACCCGAGAGCGGCACCGAGTTCTGAGCGAATCGGGCGCGTTCGGGCACCGCCTATGTCGCTTTACGCGCCGGATTCGCTAGATCACGGCACGCGCGGCGGCGCGGCCGGCCGCGCGCCCGGAGAACACGCACCCACCCAGGAACGTGCCCTCCAGCGACCGGTAGCCGTGCACCCCGCCGCCACCGAAGCCCGCGGCCTCCCCGGCGGCGTACAGGCCCGGCAGCGCCTCACCGTCGGCGCGCAGCACCCGCGAATCCAGGTCGGTCTGCAGACCGCCCAGCGACTTGCGGGTCAGGATGTGCAGCTTCACGGCGATCAAGGGGCCGGCCTTCGGGTCGGTCAGCCGGTGCGGAGCGACGACGCGGCTGACGCGGTCGGCCAGGTAGCCGCGGGCCGCGCGGATCGCGGTGATCTGGCTGTCCTTGGTGAAGCGGTTGGCGACTTCCCGGTCGCGGGCGGTGACCTCGGCCTCGACCGTGGCGAGATCGAGCGGCTCGACGTCGGGCACGGTGTTCATCGCCGCTACCAGGTCACGCAGCGAGTCGGCGGTCACGAAGTCGACGCCCTTGTCGACGAACGCGTGCACCGGCGCGGGCCCGTTGCGGGCCCGGTCGAGCACCGCGCGCACACTGCGGCCGGTCAGGTCGGGGTTCTGTTCCTGCCCGGACAACCCGAACTCCTTGTCGATGATGCGTTTGTTCAGGACGAACCAGGTGTAGTCGTGCCCTGTGCGCGCGATGTGCTCGAGCGTGCCGAGGGTGTCGAAGCCCGGGTACAGCGGCGCAGGCAGCCGCTTCCCCGTGGCGTCCAGCCACAACGATGAGGGCCCGGGCAGGATCCGGATGCCGTGCAGCGGCCAGATCGGGTCGTAGTTGGTGATGCCCTCGGTGTAGTGCCACATGCGGTCGCTGTTGATGACGCTGGCGCCGGCCGCCTCGGAGATGCCCAGCATCCGGCCGTCGACATGCGCGGGCACCCCGCTGAGCAGTTGTTCGGGTACCCGGCCCATCCGCGCCGGCCAGTTCTTGCGCACCAGGTCGTGGTTGCCGCCGATGCCGCCGCTGGCCACCACGACGGCCTGGGCGCGGAACTCGAAGTCGCCGACGACCTGCCGGGACGACGCGACGCCGCGGGCGGCGGTGCTGGGCTCCAGCACCGCGCCCCGCACCCCGACGACGGCACCGTCCTCGACGATGAGCTCGTCGACGCGGTGCCGGTAGGCGAACCGCACCCGGTCCCCGGTGAGCCGCCGCGCGAAGATGTCGACCAGAGCGGGGCCGGTCCCCCAGGTGATGTGGAAGCGCGGCACCGAGTTGCCGTGCCCGCGGGCGTCGTAGCCGCCGCGTTCGGCCCAGCCCACCATCGCGAAGGTCTGCAGGCCACGGTCGCGCAGCCAGGCGCGCTTCTCACCGGCGGCGAAGTCGACGTAGGCATGTGCCCACTGCCGGGGCCAGTGGTCTTCGGGACGGTCGAAACCGGCGGTGCCCAGCCAGTCCTGCAGCGCCAGTTCGTGGCTGTCGCGGATGCCGAGCCGACGCTGTTCGGGGCTGTCGACGAAGAACAACCCGCCGAACGACCAGTAGGCCTGGCCGCCCAGATTGACCGCATTTTCCTGGTCGACGATCAGGACGCGACGGCCGCGCTCGAGAAGTTCGCATGCCGCGACCAGACCGGCCAGCCCGGCGCCCACCACGATGACATCAGCTTGATCAGCCATGGCGCCAATCTAGCCAGTGCGGCCCCTCAGGCGGCGTCGGTCAGCGCAGGTCGGTGATGCTGCCAGGCGTACACCGTCGGCGCGCTGGAGTGCAGTAGCGCCAAGTCGACCGCGTCGAGCATGGCCTGACGAGGTCCCGGACGGCGCAGGTGGCGGGCGGCGACGCCGACTCGGACGATGCCGTCCCGACGCGCGGTGCGCTCGGCCGAGAGCACCAGCGTGCGGCACCACCAGGGCTCGGTCAGAAAACCCTCGCCGATGCCGAGAACACGCGCGCGAACGGTGTCGTCGCGGACCAGGTCGGTGATCCCGCTCAGCCCGGCGACGAGACGGAAGCCGTTTCGCGGCAATGCTTTCAGCGCTCCATGCGAGACATTCCAGCCGGGCGCGGCGAACAGGCGGGTGCGCAGACCGAGGTGCTCGAGGATCCGGTCGGCGGCCATCAGCCGCAGGTTGGCTTCGTGAGCCTGCAGGGTGGCGAACTCGCCGCGGCGGGCCTTGGTGGCGGCCTCGTCGTAGCCGTGCAACACGATCGCGTCCCCACCGGCGCGCCGATCCGCCAGCCAGCCGACCGTGTCGTCGTCGCGGTCGAGGCGGTAGCCGCCCTTCATCCGCGGCGCGACCAGGAACGACACCGGGACTCCGCGCGCGTCGAGGTGGCCGCAGAACGCGGCGACGTCGTCGACGGTGCGCTCGCTGATACCGGAGATCGAAACGATCAGTTGTCCTGCCACACCCGCAGTGTGGCAACTCCAGGTGTCCAGACGGTGGACAACACGGCGACTGTGGGTGTCATCTTGCCGGCCCCGCCTCTGCTGCCCTGCCTTTGCTGGCCCTGGCTTTGCCGGCCCTGCTAGCGGGGCACGACCTCTTCGATCGCCGCGATGACCTCGGGTGCGTCGGGAGCGGTGCGCGGCCGGAAGCGCCTGACCACGGTACCGTCCGGGGCGAGCAGGAACTTCTCGAAGTTCCACTGCACGTCGCCGGCTTCGCCCGAGTCATCGGCCGCCTTGGTGAGCTCGGCGTACAGCGGGTGCTGACCGGGACCGTTGACATCGGACTTGGCGAGCAGCGGGAACGTGACGCCGTAGGTGGTCGAGCAGAACGTGAGGATCTCGTCGGGGCTGCCGGGTTCCTGCCCCATGAATTGATTGCACGGCACGCCGATGACGGTCAGCCCGCGCGCGGCGTAGTCCTTGGCGAGTTTCTCCAGCGCCTCGTACTGCGGGGTGAGCCCACACTTGGACGCGACGTTCACCACGAGAGCGGCGCCGTCGGTCAGCTCGGCCAGCGTGGTGGGCCGGCCAGCGAGAGTCGTCAGGGGGATGTCATTCAGCGCTGAATCGGTCATGCACCCCGACGGTACCGGTGGCTCATTTCGTGAACAGCATCTGGGCCATCCGTTGCATCGTTGCCACGGCGTCGGCGTCCGTGTCGATCGCTTCGTTGAGCCAGAGCATCGCGAACCCGTGCACCAGCGACCACGCCGCCAGCCCGGCGGCCTCGGGGTCGCCCTTGGCGCGGGGGTCGTCGAGCGTGGCCACACCGGCGGCCAGCTCCGCACCCGCGGCGGCCTGCGCGGCGACCAGTTCAGCGTCGTCGGGGTGGACCAGTGATCGGTCGAACATCACCTCGTAGTGACCAGGGTGCTCCACCGCGAAGCGCACATATGCCAATGCGGCGTGGGTGAACTCGGGTCTGGCCCCGGCCAGCGCCACCGCCAGCATGTGCCATCCCTGGGCGGCGAGTGCGGTGAACAGTCCGCGGCGGTCGGCGAAATGGTGGGCCGGGGCGGCATGCGACACCCCGGCCGCACGGGCCAGCTCGCGCAGCGACACCCCGTCGGCCCCGCGCTCGGCCACCAGGTCGGCCGCGTGCGCGAGGATCACGGCCTTCAAGTCGCCGTGGTGGTAGCTGTCGCGCTTCACCGCCCGATCATACCGAAATCTTGACAGTGCCTAGATCCCGCCGGCGGTCTCCAGGATCCAGGCGAACTGGAACGCCGTCTCTTTCCACCGCTCGTAGCGGCCGCTGATGCCGCCGTGGCCGGCGTTCATCTCCGTCTTGAGCAACACCCTGACACCTTCAGCCTCGGGATCTTGCTGCGCGTGCCGAAGTGCGGCAACCCATTTCGCCGGCTCGGTGTAGTAGACCCGGGTGTCGTTGAGCGACGTCATCGCCAGGATCGCCGGGTACTGGCGGGTCTCGACGTTCTCGTACGGCGCATACGACTTCATGTAGTGGTAGACGTCGGGATCCTCCAACGGGTTGCCCCATTCGTCCCATTCGGTGACGGTCAGCGGCAGCGACGGATCCAGAATCGTGGTCAACGGGTCGACGAACGGCACACTCGCCAGGATCCCGGCGAACAGATCGGGCGCCATGTTGGCCACCGCACCCATCAGCAGGCCACCGGCGCTGCCACCGTAGGCGACCATGTTCTCCGCTCGGGTGACGTCCGTACCGACGAGATGGCTTGCCACGGCGATGAAATCGGTGAACGTGTTGCGTTTCTCCAGCATCTTGCCGTGTTCGTACCACGGCCTGCCGAGCTCACCCCCGCCGCGGACGTGCGCGACGGCGAACGCCATGCCGCGGTCGAGCAGCGACAACCGGGCGATGGAGAATCGGGGATCCTCACACGCCTCGTAGGCCCCGTAGCCGTACAGCAGCACCGGCGCCGGATACTCCAGGCCCACCCGGTGCACGATCGAGATGGGCACCCGCGCCCCGTCGGAGGCCACCGCCCAATCGCGGCGCTCGACGTAATCCTCTGGGCGGTAGTCACCCAGCACGGGCTGCTCGCGCAGCAGCGTGCGTTCGCCGGAAGCCAGGTCCAGGTCGTAGATCTGCACCGGCGTGACGAACGAGGTTGCGCCGATGCGCATCTTGGGCGCGCTCCAGTTCGGGTTGGCCGACAACCCCACCGACATCAACTCCGAGTCGAACGTGATGTCACTGGGCCGGCCGTATCCCGATTCGTCGACCGGCCACAGCTGGATGCGTGGCAGCGCGTCGGCCCGGTAGCTGACCACGAGGTGCCCGTCGAACGCATCCACCGCATCGAGCCGCACGTCGCCGCGGTGCTCGATGAGGGTGCGCAGGTCGGTGGGATCGCTGACCGGTGCGTCGACGAGCGTGAAGTTCTCCGCCCCGTCGTTGTGCAGGATCAGAAAACGGTCCTCCCCGCCGACGACGGCGTGGTCAAGTGAGTATTCGATGCCGTCGCGGCGCGGCCACACCGTCTGGAATGTGGCGTCGGGGTCGGCGGCGTCGGCGTAGCGCATCTCCGAGGTCACCGCGCTGCCCGCGGCGATCAGCACGTACTTGTTGCTGCGGGTGCGCCCGACCGCAACCCAGAAGCGTTCGTCGGGTTCGTGATACACCTGCTCGTCCGGGGCGTCGGCACCGAGGCGGTGACGCCACACAGTGTCCGGCCGCCAGGCTTCGTCGACTGTCACGTAGTAGACGGTGGTGTTGTCCGCACCCCAGGTCGCACCGGCACCCACGCCGCTGATCTCGTCGGCATACGGCTCGCCCGTGCGTAAATCCTTGAACCGCAGCGTGTACCGCTCGTCACCCTTGACGTCCACCGAATAGGCCAGGATGTTGCCGTCGATACTGACAGTGGCAGCTCCCAGGGAGAAGAAGTCGTGGCCTTCGGCTTCGACGTTCTCGTCCAGCAGCACCTGCTCACCGGGGATCTCGGTGGCTTCGTCGAATTGGGGCGGCGTCCAGTCGTCGGGATCGGTGACGGGGCAACGGCATTGCACGCCGTACTGTTTGCCCTGAAAGCTGCGTCCGTAGTACCACCATGGACCGCGCCGGGTCGGCACCGACAGATCAGTCTCCTTGGTGCGCGCCTTGATCTCGTCGAAGATCTTCTGTCGCAACGGCGCCAGGTCGGCGGTGACGTGTTCGGTGAAGGCGTTCTCGGCATCGAGGTAGTCGATGACCTCCTGGTCGGACTTGTCACGGAGCCACTCGTACGGGTCGATGAAGACATCGCCGTGATGTTCGCGGCGGGTGTCGACCCGTTTGGCGACGGGTGGCTTCACGCGTTTCCTCCGATCCAGTCGTCGAAGCGCAGACCCGAAATACGTTCGTACGCTTCGATGTAGCGCGCCCTGGTGGCGGCCACGATGTCGGCCGGAAGCGGCGGCGGGGGTCGGTCCCCGTGCCGGTCCCAGCCGGATTCGGCTCCGGTGAGCCAGTTACGCACGAACTGCTTGTCGAAGCTCTGCTGCACCTGGCCCTCGGTGTAGTCGTCGGCGCGCCAGTAGCGCGACGAGTCGGGGGTGAACACCTCGTCGGCGAGCTTGAGCTCGCCGTGGGTGTCGACGCCGAACTCGAATTTGGTGTCGGCGACGATGATGCCCTTGGTCAGGGCGTGCTCGGCGCCCTGGGTGTAGGTGTGCAGGGTCCGGTCGCGGACCTCGGCGGCGCGCTCGGCGCCGATCGCTGCCACCACGTCGTCGAAGGTGATGTTCTCGTCGTGCTGCCCGAACTCGGCCTTGCTGGCCGGGGTGAACAACGGTTCGGCGAATCGGCTGGCTTCGGTCAATCCGGCCGGCAGCGCGATGCCGCACACCGCCCCGGTGTTCTGGTAGTCGATGAGCCCGGAACCGGTCAGGTATCCGCGGGCCACCGCTTCGACCGGAAGCATCTCCAGTTGCTCGACGACCAGCGCGCGGCCCAGCACGTCGGCCGGGATGCGTTCGTCGTCGGGGGGGCCGGCCAGGTGGTTGGGTGAGTCGACGAGGTCGAAGAAGAACACGCTCATGGCGGTCAGGATGCGGCCCTTGTCGGGGATCTCGGAGTCCAGGATGTGGTCGTAGGCCGAGATCCGGTCGCTGGCCACGAACAGCAGGTGCCCGTCGTCGATGCGGTAGAGCTCTCGGACCTTGCCGCTGGCCAGATGCTGGTAGTCGGACAGAGCGGGACGCATCGGGCCAGCCTAACGGTCGGCCGGAGCGCGTCCGTGTGCTGTGATCGATCCATGAGATCGCGGTGGGTTCCCTATGCCACAACGCCGGCACGGTTGATCCGGCAGGTGATCAGCGATGTCGTGGTCCTCACCTGGACCGTCATCTGGGTGATGGTCGGCACGGCGGTGCACTCGGCGGTGTCGGTGATCGCCGACTTCGGCTACCAGGTCCAGAGCGGCGCCAACGGGGTGGCCGGCAATCTGGATTCGGCGGGCGACAGCGCCGATGGGATCCCGCTGATCGGTGATGCGCTGGCCAGTCCACTGACCGGGGCGGGTGACGCGGCGCGGGAGATCGCCGGCGCCGGTCAGACCCTGGGTGTCACGGCCGCGTGGCTGGCCTGGGTGCTCGCGTTGGCGGTGGCGGCGCCACCGATCCTGGCGTTGATGATGCCGTGGCTCTTTCTTCGGGTGCGGTTCTTCCGGCGCAAGTGGACGGCGATCACGCTGGCGTCGACGGCCGCCGGCGAACAGCTGCTGGCGTTGCGGGCGCTGGCCAACCGCCCGCTGGCGAAGCTGGCCGCGGTCAGCGCCGACCCGGTCGGGGCATGGCGCTACCAGGATCCGGTGGCGATTCGGGGTTTGGCAGCCCTGGAGCTGCGCGCTGCCGGCATCCGAGTCAAGGCGATCCCGAGCCCCGACTGAACGGGGCGATCACCCGAACATCCGCTTGAACGCCGTCCCGAACGGATGCCGCGCCGTCACCGAACCGAATCGGAAGCGTCCGGCCACGACGACGTGCAGGGTCCGCGATAGTGGGCTGGTGGCCACCTTCACCGTCGTCGAACCCCCGACCGTGCTGATCCCGTTGAGGTCGGCGGTGGCACCGTCGGGCAGCACCAGGTCGGTGGAGCTGAAGTAATCGTCGACGTCGATGTGTACGACGGGGCTCTGAAGCACCGCCGAGGTGAAGTCGAGGGTGGTCGAGCACATCCGGGTGACCAGCCGCAGCCGCGGCGGCACGGTCCACTGGCCCTTGCGGGACACGCTCGACATCCAGCTACTCAGTACCTCCGGCGCTGCCGGAGCCGGCTCGCGGCGCACGTGAGGCAGGTCGGCGATGACGGTGTCGAGCTCCGGACGGGTGCGCGCGGCCAGTACGACGTCCAGCCGCTCGCTGTATTCGTCGAGGGACAGCATCCCCTGACCTACCGCATGTTCGAGGATCTTCGTCACCGCGGAGCGGTCGGCATCCGAAGCCCGCATCTGGGGTGATCGGTCGAAGTCGCCTTGCCCTGGGCTCATGGCGTGAACTCGACGACGAGGTGGCGGATCCCGGTGTGCCGATTGCTGCGGGCCCACTCGACCGGTGTGGCGAGCCGCACCGCGGAATAGCGTCCCAGGATCTCCTCGAACAGCACCCGCAGCTCCAGGCGGGCGAGGTTCGCGCCGAGGCAGTAGTGCACGCCGTAGCCGAAGCCCATGTGTGGGTTGGGCTTTCGCCGGATGTCGAAGAGTCCGGGGTCGGTGAAGACGGCGCCGTCGCGGTTGGCCGAGCCCTCCCAGACGAGCACCTTCTGCCCCGGCGCCAGCGACTGCCCGCCGAGGGTCGCGGGTCTGGTGACGGTGCGCCGTTTGGACGGCGACGGGGCGGTCCAGCGGACCATCTCCTCGATCGCCGTCGGGAGCAGGGCGGGGTCGGCGCGCAGCTCGCGGTAGGCGTCAGGGTGTTCGGCCAGTGCCAGCAGCCCGCCGGCGATCGCGTTGCGGGTGGTCTCGGCTCCGGCGCTGAACAGCAGGTTGAAGAACAGATAGCTCTCGATGTCCGACAGTTCGGGGTCGGCGGAGTTCACCACCACCGACAGCATGTCGTCGCTGGGCTGGGCCCGCTTGGCGGCGATCAGTTCCTGCCCGTAGGCATACATCCGGGAGCCGGCCTCTTCGACGGAGAGCCGGGTGATCGACGCCTTGCGCGATCCGCCGAAGTCGAAGCTCGGCTCGATCGCCTCGAACAGCCAATGGCGTTCGGACTCCGGCACTCCCAGCAGGATGCAGATCATCTGCATCGGCACTTCGGCGGCCACGTCGACCAGGAAATCCACCGGGGTACCCGGCTCGACCTCGTCCAGCAGGTGCCGGGCCCGGTCCCGCAAGTCGTCCTCCACGCGCCGGATCATGCGCGGGGTCAGGCCTGAGCTGACCAGCCGGCGCACCGCGGCGTGGCGAGGGTCGTCCATCATGTTCAACAGCTGCCCGGCGATCGGCAGGTCCTGCAGCAGGGTGCCGCCGAACGGGCGCTCGCCGCCGGTCACCGACGAGTAGGTGTCCGGGTCACGCAGCACCGCAAGGGTTTCGGCGTGCGTGGCCACCGACCAGAAACCCTCCCCGTCGGGGGTGTTCTCGGTGGGTGCATGCCAATACACCGGGGCCTGCTCACGGTGCAGCGCGAACAGGGCGTGGGGAAATCCTTCGGCGAAGTTGTCCAGGTCGGTGAAGTCGATCTGGGCAAGCTGCTGCGTCAGTGTCACAAGATGGCTCCCGAGGTGTACTTCGCGGCTTCGGGGTAGCGGCCCACCAGGTCGTCGACGGCGGCGACGACGCGGTCCACCTGATCGCTCGCCGCACCGGTGAACGCCTGCTTGTCGGCCAGCGCGCCCTCGAGCGCGGCTCGGTCCAGCGGCAGTCGCGGATCGGCGGCCAGGCGGTCGAGCAGGTCGGGCTCGGCGCCGCGTTCCCGCATCGCCAGCGCCACCGCGACGGCGTGCTCCTTGATGACCTCGTGGGCGGTTTCGCGCCCGACGCCGGCCCGCACCGCGGCGATCAGGATGCGGGTGGTGGCCAGGAACGGCAGGTAACGGTCGAGTTCGCGTTGGATCACCGCCGGATAGGCACCGAACTCGTCGAGCACCGTCAGGAACGTCTCGGTCTGCCCGTCGATCGCGAAGAACGCATCCGGTAGTGCCACCCGCCGCACCACCGAGCAGAACACGTCGCCTTCGTTCCACTGGGCACCGGCGAGCTCGCCGGCCATCGACGCGTATCCGCGCAGCACCACCTGCAGCCCGTTGACCCGCTCGCAGCTTCGGGTGTTCATCTTGTGCGGCATCGCCGAGGAGCCGACCTGGCCGGGCGCGAAGCCTTCGGTGACCAGCTCGTGGCCGGCCATCAACCGAATGGTGTGCGCGAGCGAGGACGGGCCGGCGCCGAGCTGCACGAGCGCCGACACGACGTCATGGTCCAGCGACCGCGGATAGACCTGACCGACGCTGGTGAGGATGTCGGTGAAGCCCAGGAAGGTCGCGACGCGGCTTTCCAGTTCGGCGAGCCGTTCGGTGTCGCCGTCGAACAGGTCGAGCATGTCCTGCGCGGTGCCCATCGGGCCCTTGATGCCGCGCAGCGGGTAGCGGTCGATGAGTTCACGCAGCCGCTGCAACGCCACCAGCATCTCCTGGGCGGCCGAGGCGAACCGCTTGCCCAGCGTGGTCGCCTGGGCGGCGACGTTGTGGCTGCGCCCGGCCATCACCAGCTCGCGGTAGAGGGCGGCCCGCTCGGCCAAGCGCGCGACGACCGCGACGCCGTGGGAGAACACCAACTCCAGCGAGCGGCGGATCTGCATCTGCTCGACGTTCTCGGTGAGATCACGGCTGGTCATGCCCTTGTGCACGTGCTCGTGGCCGGCCAGCGCGTTGAACTCCTCGATGCGCGCCTTGACGTCGTGGCGCAACACCCGCTCACGCGCGGCGATGGAGTCGAGGTCGACCGTCTCGAGCACTCGCTCGTAGTCGGCGAGCACGCCGTCGGGGACCCCCACACCCAGTTCAGCCTGCGCGCGCAGCACCGCCAACCACAGCCGGCGTTCGGCGACGATCTTGGCCTGGGGCGACCAGATCGCCACCATGTCCTCGCTGGCGTAGCGGTTGGCCAACACGTTCGGGATACTCACGGACAAACAGCCTATCGGCCGTGCGGCACAGTAGAGCCGTGCACTTCGTCGGTCTGGACCTCGCCTGGGGTCAACGCAAACCCACCGGGGTGGCTGTCGTGGACGACAGCGGCCGGCTCGTGTCTGCTTCTGCGGCCACCGATGACGCCAGCATCCGCGCCGCCGTAGGGACCTATACCGAGGGTGAGTGCGTAGTCGGCATCGACGCGCCCATCGTCGTTACCAACCCGAGTGGGCAACGCCCTGCTGAACGCGCCCTCAACGCCGACTTCGCCCGCTTCCAGGCCGGCGCGCATCCGTCGAACACCGGGAAGCCCGAGTTCGCGCACGGCACCCGGGCGGGGCGCCTGGCCGACGACCTGGAACTCGACATCGATCCGCGCGGCGGCCGACCGCGCCGTGCCATCGAGGTCTATCCCCACGCGGCGACGGTCGCGTTGTTCCGGCTGGGCCGCACCCTGAAGTACAAGGCCAAGCAGGGCCGCAGCGTGGCCCAGTTACGCGCCGAACTGCTCCGGCTGATGGAACACATCGAAGGACTCGCCAGTGCCGATCCGCCGCTGCGCGTCGTCGACTGCGAGGACTGGGTCCAGCTGCGCGCTGCCGCCGAGAAGGCCGAACGCAAGAGCGAGCTGAGGCGTGTCGAGGACCCCGTCGATGCGGTGCTGTGCGCCTACGTCGCCTACTACTCCGAGCGCCGACCTTCGGAGGTGACCGTGTACGGCGACGCGGAGACCGGCTTCATCGTGACGCCGACGCTGCCGTCGGATCTCGAACCGGCCCCGCCGGAACCCACTCCCGGGACCGTGCACGACGCCATCGCGACGTTCGCCGATCGTCGACCACAGCTGGCGCGGTCGACCGAGCACTACCTCTCGGTGGTCACCAGCCTGCTCGACGACGCCGGGATCAACTATCTGAGCGTCACGGCGCGCACCAAGACAGTGGCGTCGTTCGCGGCGAAAGCCGACCGGCACCTCGACGGACGACGGCTCTACACCGATCCGCTCTCCGAGATCACCGACCAAATCGGGTTGCGGGTAATCACCTACCTGCGCGACGACGTCGCCGCCGTCGCCAATCTGCTCGGAGAGGAGATGCGACTGCTCGACGACCGCGACATGGGCGTCGAGACCGCCAGCGAGGGCAGGTGGGGGTACGCCAGCAGGCATCTGCTGGTGGCTGTCGAGGGCGAGCAGCAGCCGGCGTCGGTGCAGGTCCGCACGATCTTGCAGCACGCCTGGGCCGAATTCGAGCACGACATTCGCTACAAGGGCTCGATTCCGGAGGAGGATGCACCCGATCTGGACCGCCGCTTCACGCTGGCGGCCGGTCTGCTGGAGTTGGCCGACCGTGAGTTCTCGGCGATCCGTGAGCGGCTGCGCTCCACCGGGCCCACGGAGCGCGCGCCGCTGGAGACGTCTGATCCGAGGATTCCGACGCCGGTGCTGGCGACCTACCTCGGCAACCGGTTCCCGGAGGCGGGGTGGTCGCGGACCGACCATTACGCCTGGATCGCCGGACTGTTGCTGGACCTCGGGATCGACTCGGTCGACGAGGTGGACGCTGTGCTCAACGGTGTGGACACCGACCGGGTGAACGCCTCGATGGGTTACCACTATCCGGCCGGCGCGGTGCGTCGTCTCGACGACGTGTTGCTGGCGGTGTTCGGTACCCGCTACATCGACCTGCCCGGTAATGCGCATCGTACGAAGCTGCTGCACAACAGGTTTGCCCGGATTTCCAATATCGAATCCGGCAAAGCCGATTAGGCCTGGCTAGCGCGGGCGCAGGCCCCCATCAGAATGGCGGCGGTTTGTTGTGCTCGGCGGCTCTCTCTTCGTTGAGCTTTCGCTCCGCGGCGACGGCCCGGATCCTGTTCTGCGCGCGGGTTTGTCGACGCCGCGGCATCAGCGCGCCGCGCGCGTCACTGGAGTCGGACTCCGGCGGATCGCTCGGCCACAGCTCGCCGGTGGGCCGGCACAACGAGGGAAACAGCAACGCGCTGCCCGGCTTGGTGGTGTAAACGTGCCCCGTTGGACTGGTCCAGATCACGGTGCCGTCGGGCAGCTGACGGTCGCGCCAACCGGTTGGCCCGTTCCAGAAGGTTTTCAGCAGATGATGAAAACGGCACAG
>Ga0208330_1000436_pt1 | contig 19143 bp, 15 predicted proteins | sample DeeseametaMP1896_FD_184180 | JGI IMG/M metagenome (GOLD analysis project Ga0208330, IMG submission 184180) | Marine microbial communities from the Deep Pacific Ocean - MP1896 (SPAdes) | ecosystem: Environmental > Aquatic > Marine > Oceanic | place: East of Hawaii, North Pacific Ocean | collected...
GCCCCACACTAGCTCGTTTTTCACGGTGCTGAAGAAGCTCTCAGCGACCGCGTTATCCCAGCAATCCTTCTTGCGGCTCATGCTTGATTGCATACCGTTGGCTTGTAGCAGATCGCGATAGCGCTGGGATGAGTAGGTGCTGCCCCGGTCGGTGTTGAGCCGGCCTGAGTTTTGACCCCAGTTTATGCTCGCGAACGAGGATGCCAGCGCACAGGCAGATTTTACGTCCAACATCGATACCGATGGCTAACGGACTGATTCCGTGATCAGTGTGCCCTCAGCGCCTCCGCGATGGGCAGGCGCGCTGCGCGGATGGCGGGAAACAGGCCGCCGATCAGGCCGATGGCGCAGGCCCAGGTGATGCCGGTGACGATCAGGCCGCCGCTCACGGTGAGCCGGAACACGACCTGACTGAAATTGCCGCCTAGCGTTGATACGGCGTTGCCGTTGAAGAACAGCCAGGCCAGGGCCGAGCCGATCAGGCCGCCGATGAGGGCCAATACCACCGCTTCGACGATGACCGACATCACCACCGGCATGCTGGAAAAGCCCAGCGCGCGTAGGGTCGCGATCTCCACCGACCGTGACGATACTGCTGTGTACATGGTGTTGAGCGCCCCGAACATCGCGCCGATGGCCATGATGCCGCCAACGAAATAGGCGAGAAAGTTCAGAACCTTGGTGAGCTGCTCGGATTGTTGCGCGTAGTACTGTGGTTCGGTGCGCGCATCGACCTTGAGTGTCGGATTGGTCGTCAACGCATCCTTGAACGCGGTGAACTGCGCAGGGGATTCCAGCATCGCGGTGAGCGATTGATAGCCGTTGCGCCGGTAGGCGGACAGCACGGTTTCGTTGTCGGCCAGCAGTTCCGATTCATGGTTGTCGCCGCCTGTGGAGAAGTGCCCGACCACGGTCCAGGACGAATCACGGAATTCGATTTCATCGCCAATCGCCAGATTGTCGAACTGTTGGGCGGCGGATTGTCCGACGATGAGCTCACGTACCGCAGGCGCGTACATGCGACCGGCGACCAGTTTGAATTCGGGGCGCAGGGCTGCCAGCTTGTCGCAGGTGCCACGCAGCGTGACATTGGCGTCAGAGGCATCGGCCAGCGTTTTCATGCTGATGATGACGACGACCTCCGGGCAGGCAATCGCCTCGCCCTGCGCATCGCGCCGCAGGCCGGCGGTGTCGAGGATGGTCTGCGCGTCCTCGCGGGACAGGCTGCTGTTGATCTCGGCCTGAGAGCCGCCGCGTAACACCAGCGCACGGTCGTCGCGGCCGGTGTTCTCCATGGTGGCGCGAAAGCCGACGACCATTGCCAGCACCGACACCAGCACCGCGACCACGCCCGCGATGCCGACGATGATGACGGACGAGGTGCCCAGCCGCTGGGGCAGGGCCTTCAGGTTCATGCCGGTGACGGCCAGGGTTTGCTTGAGCATGGGTTGGTTCCTCTACCGTCCGGCCAGCGCGTCGACAATGGACAGCCGCATCGTGCGCAGCGCGGGGATGAGCGCGATCACCAGGGCCAGCAGCACTGCGGCGATCAAGCCTGACAGCACGACATCCGCCGGTAGGGTCGCCTGACCGATCACGCCCTTCATGGCCGGAAACATCAGCGAGGACAGGCCCAGGCCGAGCACCGCCGCAAACAGGCAAAGCAGCAATGATTCGATGACGACAAACACCGTGACCGTGGTGTCCGAGAAACCCAGGGTCTTAAGTACGGCGAGTTCCGGTGCGCGCTCCCGCACGGACTGCATCATCGTGTTCCCGGTCAGGAACAGCAGGGTGAAAAACACTGCGCCGAGAATCGCCGTGACGATGAAATTGATGTCGCCGAACTGTTTGATGAACGACTGGGAGAATTCCTTTTCGCTCTGCGTCTTGGTCTCGGCCGACGAGTTGGCGAATAGCGCGTCCACGGCTCGTGCGACTTCGGCGGCGCGGCCCGGGTCGCTGACCTTAATCAGATACCAGCCCACCGTGCCGTTGCCGAAGGCGCGGGCTTCGTCGAAATAGCTATGGTTGAACAGGAAGCCCTGCTCCTGATTGGCATCGCTGGGCACGGTGTAGGTGCCGACGATGTCGAATTCCCAGTTTGATGTACCGTCAGCGGCCTTGGTCCAGATCGAGGACTGAATCGGGATGCGATCGCCAACCGACCAGTCGTATTTGGCCATTAGCGCCTGGCCGACGACCGCGCCGGTGCGGGTTTGTGTCAGCTTGCGTACGGACTCGTCGGCGATCTGCAGCTCCGGTACCAGCGGCAGGTAGAGCTCCGGGTCAACGGGTGAACCGAACACGAACTGCTGCGGCTCCTGGTAGTACGAGCCGAACCAGGTCGCATAGGCGACGCCCTCCACGCCGGACACGGCGTTGATCTGGTTTAGGTAGGAGATCGGCAGCGGCTCGGTGAGCGATAGCTTGTTGATCGTGATCAGCCGATCAACATTCGCGAGCTCCACGCCGCGATTGATGGCGCTGTTCACGCCCTGCAGCATGCCGAACAGCAGGAATGCGACCACGATGGACAGCAGCGTCAGCAGCGTGCGCGCCTTCTTGCGCCACAACGATGCCCAGATCAGCGGGAAGAACTTCATCCCGCGGTCTCTGCGGATTCGACCAGACGCCCCTTGTCCAGATGTAGCGTATGGGTTGCGTACTCGGCGGCCTTGGGATCATGTGTGACCATGATGATGGTCTTGCCGTGGCTGCGATTCAGCTCCTGCAGCAGGGTGAGGATTTCGTCGGCTGTCTTGCGGTCCAGATCGCCCGTGGGTTCGTCGCAAACCAGCAGCGCCGGGTCGCCAACCAGGGCGCGGGCGATTGCGACGCGCTGAGCCTGTCCGCCGGACAACTCGTTCGGCTTGTGCTTCGCGCGGTCCTTGAGCCCGACAATGTCCAGGGCGATTTGCGCGTGTTCCTTGCGCTTGCTTGCGGACAACTTGGTCAGCAGCAGGGGTAGCTCCACATTGCGCTGCGCCGAGAGCACCGGCAGCAGGTTGTAGAACTGGAATACGAACCCGACGTGATCAGCGCGCCACTTGGCGAGCTTGCCGGAGGACAGCCGGTCGATTCGCTCGCCGTTGACCGCGATCTCGCCGCCACTGGGCTGGTCGAGCCCGCCGATCAGATTGAGCAGGGTTGTCTTGCCGGAGCCGCTCGGCCCCATCAATGCCAGGAAGTCGCCGGCCGCGATCTCCAGATCCAACGCCTCCAGAACCTGGACGGTTTCCTTGCCGCGTGTGTATGACTTTGTCACGCCACGCAGGCTGACCAAGGTTTCGCTCATGGTTTCGCTCCCTATTCGCCTGTCTGGACGGTGACACCGTCCGCGAGTTCGTCCAGCGGGCTCGTCGCCACCTGATCCCCCGGGGCCAGTCCCGCCACGATCTGCACCCGGTCGCCGCGCGTCAAGCCTGTGGTCACGGCGCGCCGTTCCACCGCGTTGCCCCGAACCAGGTAGACGATGGCGGCGCCCGCGTCATCGGTGACCGCCGTACGCGGAATGAACACGCCGTCCAGCGAATCCTGCTCGGGCGCTTCGTCGCCCAGAAAGGCGACGCGTACACCCATCTCCGGCAGCACACGCGGATCGCTTTCCAGGATCGCCACCCGGACCTTGATCGTGGCCTTGCTGCGGTCGGCCGTCGGAATGATGGCAATGACACGGGCCGGAATCGTCCAGTCCGGATAGGCGTTCAGCTTTGCCGAGGCTCGTTGATCGGCGCTGACGCGATTGATGAAGTTCTCGTTGACATCGACTTCGATTTCCAGCGAATCCATGTCGACAATGGTGCCGATGCCGGTACGCGTGAAACCACCGCCGGCGGACAGCGGCGACACGATTTCGCCGACCTGCGCGGCCTTGACGGTGACGATGCCGCCAAACGGGGCGCGCACGACGGTTTCGTCCAGCTGGCGTTGGCGCACATCGACGCTGCGCTCGGCGACGATGACATTTTTCCCGGCCGCGGCAAGTTGTGCGGCGAGCGCTTCGGCGTCGGCACGCGCGCTATCACGCAGCGCATTGCTGACCAGGCCTTGCGAGGCAAGCTCCTGGTTGCGGCGGTCGATTCTTCGGGCGTCTTCCAGGCGCACCTGCAGCTGCGCCAGCTCGCTGCGTGCAACGCCTAGCTGGGCTTGCGCCAGGGCCAACTGGGCGTTCTCGTTGGTGTCTTCCAGGGTGGCGATGATGTCGCCGGCCTTCACACGCTGGCCTTCCTCGATCATCACTTCTGTGACCTTGCCGGTGATCTTTGCCGACACGGTGGCACTGCGGCGGGCAACCACGTAACCGGAGGCATCGAGCACGGAGGCGCCGGTATTCAGCCCGGTCGATGCCGGCACCGCGGTCGCCGAACGAATCGTGACCGCGTCATGCCGATCGCTTATCAATAGCCATGCCGCGGCCACGACGACGATCAACGCGGCACCGGCCATGGTCCATCGATAGGCGCCGGAGCGGTCCGCGCGCGATGGCGGCTCTCGCTCGATCTTCAGTGACGCCAATAGTTCGGACTTGTCGCTCATGACGAACGAGCCGCCTCTCCCCGGAATCTGCACACATTATGCAGCGGAATCCGGCATCCGTTGGGTGTGCCGAAATTCCCTCAAGTCTGGCTGGTCAAACGATTTCCTCTGCCCACACCTTGAAATGTTCCAGCTCGTTGGCTCCGAATGTCGTGCTGATCGCGACATCTGCGGCGTCGCGACCGCGTGCGATGAGAATGCGTCCAATGCGTGGCTCGTTGTTGCGTGCATCGAACGTGTGCCACGCGTCGCCCAGATAAGCCTCGAACCAGCCAGCAAAATCCATCGGGCCGTGCGGCGGCGGAACGCCGATATCGCCCAGGTAGCCCGTGCAGTAGCGAGCCGGAATGTTCATGCAGCGGCAAAGCGCGATTGCGAGATGGGCATAGTCGCGACAGACGCCGGTACCGGACTGGTACGCCTGCAGCGCGGTTTTGGTCGCGTCGGCATATTCGTAGCCGAAGGTGATGTGCTGGTGCACAAAATCGCAGATCGCTTGCACGCGCGCCCAGCCGGGCGGGGTGCCCGAAAAGAGCTGCCAGGCGATGTCAGACAGGCAATCGGTTTCGCAGTATCGGCTGCCCAGCAGGAACACCAAGGCCTCGGCCGGGAGAATCTGAACATCGTGTTGTCGCGCGTCGGGCACCGGCGTTTCGAGCAAGCCGGTGTCTTGTACCAGGGCATCCGCGGTTAGCGTGAGCTGCCCGGCAGGCGCCACCAGACGCGTACACCAGTTTCCGAACCCGTCACGGTAGGCCGCCATGGCAGTCGACGGTCGCGTGATCAGATGATCCACCCGAAGCAGGTCGGAGGCGCGGCTGTGGTGGATGTTCAGCGTCACGATGAGCGGGGTGGGTTGCGGGAACTGGTAGGTCAGTTCGTATCCGACTCGGATCTGGATCATGTGGCCTCGATGGTTGGGGGCAGGGCTCAGGGGCGGGGGCGTTCGCGCGCTTAGCGATGCTCGGCGGCGTTCAGCGCATGTCCGAACAGGTTGGCCAGCCGTCCGGCCCAGGTGGCCTGGCCGTCCGCGTCGCCGATCAGGTCCTGACGGATTTCGATCCCGACATGGGCGATGCCGCGTTGCTCGCCGTGGATCGGCAGCGTGTAGTCCATGTCGTCGTCGATGGCATAGGGCTCGTTCATCCCGACATGGAGCCGGCGGTCGCGGCGCAGCAGCCTGGCGAATGTTTCGGCCAGCGCGGTGTGGTGACGCGCCATCAGGCCCACGTGCCAAGGCCTGGCAACGCGATCCATAACGGGTGTGAAACTGTGGATCGCCACGAGCTGCATCGTGCGCCCCGCCTGTGCGCGCTCATCCAGAATCGAACGAATGGCCTCGTGATACGGCAAGAAGATTTCGCGCTGACGCGCCTCTCGCTCCTGCTGGTTCAATCCCGTGTTGGCCGCGATCGGACCGCGCTCGCTTCGGGTGCGGATGGAATCCGGGGCGTCCAGCGGACGGTTGCAGTCGATCACCAGGCGCGAGTAGTTCTGAGTGACCGCCGTCGCATCCAGGCGGTCGGCGAGCTGCCTGACCACGGCGCCCGCGCCGATGTCCCAGGCGATGTGGCTGCGCTGCTCCACCTCGGTGAGGCCGAGTTCGTTCAGACTGGGTGGGATCTGACGGCTTGCGTGGTCGCAGACCAGCAGAAAATCCGACCGGCCCTCGGGCCGAATCACGGTTGTGGGTGGCGCGTCGGTGTCTGCCAACAGGGTCGGCAGGCGCACGTCGATGGCGGTCATGCTGATGGCTCGACGGCGGGCCGGCGCCGGGGTGGCATATCGCAGGCGTTAAGGTCGTGTGGGACGGACCACTCACCCATGGCGATACCCATTTGCTGGAGACCGCGGGCGAGCCTTTTCAAGGCTTCACGATTTCCGCGTGTGGCGATGCCGCTGCCTTTGCGGGCCAGGAGCGTTTGAAAGCGGTCGACGAACAGCGCGCGGTCGCGAACTACATTGCCGGTGGACAATTTCGCGTGCGCCCACATGCGGATTGGCTGGAATTCCAGCGACGTGACAGTGAACGATCCGGTGGAAAGTCGGCAGACGACAAAATCACCGAATCGGGTCATCCGGCCCCCGTCAGCGAAAACGGTGGTCATCATCGTGAGGCGAGCGGTCATGAAGACCTCCTGGCATGTCGGGCGGCACGAAGCGGCAGCCAGGATGCAATGCTGGAGGCGTCCGTTAGGAACGTGGCACGTGAAGCCTGTGCCCTGTCCGCAGTATGCGCCGTTTAGTTGATAACTGCCGAACCGCCTTCGTTTCGCGCGATGGTCATGCCCGGTGCGGGCATCCGGCCGCAACATGGCGTGGGATAGACTCGGCGTCTCTACCGGTGTGTGACAAGTCGCCCGGCAAGACCGGGTCTGATGCGACAAATCCCGTGACTGCGAGAAAACTATGACCCGATCCCGTTTCGTCCTGTTGTTCGTGATAGTCGCCGCGGTCGTCGCATTTTTTGCGTTTGACCTCGGTCGCTATTTTTCGCTTGATTACATCAAGGACCAGCAGGCGGCGATCACCGGCTTCTACGAGGCCAATCCGGTGGGCACGGCGCTTGGGTTCGTCGCCATCTACGTGGCGGTTACCGCCTTGTCGCTGCCGGGTGCGGTGATATTAACGCTGGCCTCCGGGGCGATTTTTGGTCTGCTCGTGGGCACAGTCCTGGCGTCAATCGCATCGACGACCGGGGCCACGCTGGCCTTTCTGATCGCGCGGTTTCTGTTGCGCGACACGGTGCAGGCCAAATACGGCAAGCGGCTGGAAGCGATTAATCGCGGTGTGGAGCGCGACGGCGCCTTTTACCTGTTCGGGCTGCGTCTGGTGCCGGCGTTCCCGTTTTTCGTGATCAATCTCGCGATGGGACTCACGCCGATCAAGACGGCGACCTTCGCTGTCGTGAGCTGGGCGGGCATGTTGTTCGGCACGGTTGTCTTCGTGAATGCGGGGACTCAGTTGTCCCAGGTTTCCAGCCTGGGCGATATCGCCTCGCCGGGGCTGATCGGCTCCTTCGTGCTGCTGGGCATCTTCCCGCTCATCGCCAAGAAGGTCATGGACGTGATCAAGGCGAAGCGGGTCTACAAGGGCTGGGACAAACCGAAGTCCTTCGACCGCAACCTCGTCGTGATCGGTGGCGGGGCGGCCGGTCTGGTGAGCGCCTACATCGGCGCCGTGACGCGGGCCAAGGTCACGCTGATCGAACAGCACAAGATGGGCGGCGATTGCCTGAACTATGGTTGCGTGCCGTCGAAGGCGGTGCTGCGTTCGGCCAAGCTGCTGTCGCACATCTCACGCTCGCAGGATTTCGGCGTGCGCGCGGCATCGGCCGATTTCGACTTCGCCGAGATCATGGAGCGGGTCCAGCAGGTGATTCGCGACATTGAGCCTCACGACTCCCCCGAGCGCTACGAGAGCATGGGCGTGGAGGTGATCCAGGGCCGGGCCAGAATCACGTCGCCGTGGACCGTCGAGGTCGATGGCCGCGTGCTGACCACCCGCGCCATTGTCATCGCGGCGGGGGCCGAGCCGCTGGTGCCGCCGATTCCAGGCCTGGATCAGGTGGACTATCTGACCTCCGATACCGTGTGGAACCTGCGCGAACGCCCTGATCGGCTGGTCGTGCTGGGCGGCGGGCCGATCGGCTCCGAACTGTCGCAGGCTTTCGCTCGCCTCGGCGCGCAGGTGACCCAGGTCGAGATGGCGGACCGGATCATGGGCAAGGAAGATCCCGAAGTGTCCGAAGCCGTGGTCGAGCGTTTCCGCGCCGAAGGCATCGGCGTGCGCACAGGCCACAAGGGCAAGGCCGTGGAGCTGGTCGATGGTCAGCCGCAACTGCTGGTCGAGACGCCGGCCGGTGACGAAGAGCGGATTCCCTTCGATCGCATCCTGCTGGCCCTCGGCCGCAAGGCACGGCTTAGCGGTTACGGCCTGGAAGAGCTCGGCATCGAGGCCGATCGCACCATCGTCGCCGATGACTTTCTGCGCACCAAGTATCCGAACATCTACGTCGCGGGCGATGTGGCCGGGCCGTACCAGTTCACCCACACGGCTTCGCACATGGCCTGGTACGCCGCGGTCAACGCCCTGTTCGGTCAGTTCAAGCGGTTTCGCGTGGACTATTCAGTTGTGCCCTGGGCGACATTCACCGATCCCGAAGTCGCCCATGTGGGCCACAACGAGACCTCGGCCCGGGAGGCCGGCGTCGAATACGAGGTCACGACCTATGGCATCGACGATCTGGATCGCGCCATTGCGGATTCCGAAGCGCATGGCATGGTCAAGGTGCTCACCGTGCCCGGCAAGGACAAGATCCTCGGCGTCACCATCGTCGGCGAACACGCCGCCGAGTTGCTGGCCGAGTACACCCTGGCCATGCGCCATGGCCTCGGCCTGAACAAGATCATGGGCACCATCCACGTCTACCCAACGTTGTCAGAGGCCAACAAATACGCCGCGGGGCAATGGAAGAACGCCCACAAGCCCGAAGGCGTACTGCGCTGGGTGGAACGGTTTCACGACTGGCGACGCAAGGGTGGGGGCGGGGACCGGCCATCGGTCTCAGAGGTCCAGGCGAGAGAGGTTGGGCATTAGGCGCATTCATTCAGTGTCTTTGGCCTGAGCGCCATAAGAGTGGGAAAAATTTCCAAAAAACACATTGCAGCCCTAAAGTGAACCTATAGCCTGCGCTTGGTTGAACTGGGGTCAAGATGAACAATCGAATTTTTCCGGCTTATTGCCTGGGGCTGGTCATCGGTGCCCTGGTGTTGGCGTCATGTTCCGATGAGGCGGAGTCGGATGGTTCTGGGGGCGTCATCCAGGTGTCCGGAAAAACGTTGTTTCCGGCACTGAGCGGAGCCACGCTAACGGCCCATGCCGGTGAGCAGACGCTGACGACGACCACCGATGCGCAGGGCCGATACAGTCTTGCGCTGCCGCGCAGTTGGATGGATGGCGATGTGCTCTGGCTTGAAGTCACGGGGACATATCGCGAGATTCCCGTTCGCATGGACGCATTGCTCGGGACGAGCGCCGAGGTTCGAGCGCTCGCGGGCGGCGATGATGAGCTTTCCGACGACGACAGCAGTCGGGTCAATCTGACCCCCGTCAGTACGGCCGAAATGGCTCAGCTACGGGCGCGGTTCGGCGAGAATCTCGCTATCAGCGAGAATGGACCGCGTACTGTCGATCCGCAGTTCATGTTGCAGACTGCCAGTGCCCTGCAGCTTATAACCAGTGACGAGCACCCTGAGACGCTCTCGGATGAATTTTCCGATACTGCGGCGTTCGCCTCTGACGTCGCTGCGGTGCTGGCGTTCGTCGACGCGATTTATGACGCCGGTGGCGCCGAACGATTTCGCGCTGTGGAGCGCGGCTTCATCGACAGGCCAGGTTTCGTGGAGCGTGTTCGTGAGCGACCGACAACCGCCTTGCTCCGCCTGCTTGGCCAGTCCGACGACTTCAACCGCGTCAATGTGCTGCGGGCGTATTCGCTGGAGGCAGACGGTGGTGGCGATACCTACTCTGCATCGCATGATTCTCAGGTGACATGGTCCCAAGCGGAGGGAGGTGAGTTCGTCGTGAGCTTCGCTCAGAGCGATTCACTGCTGTCCGAAGGCACGACCTACTTTTGGACCGAGTCTGCGCTTTTCCCTTTTCGACCAGATCGGGTGCAGTCTCGGGATACCTACGAGTACCAAGCGCCAGACCGCCAACTGGCGGTGCTGTCAACGGTTGTCACCAACGCGGGCTGGCGATATCTATCCGACAACGGCGTGTACGCCGACTTCCAGCAGAGTATCAACATCGAAGTGGATGACTACGTCGCGGTTCCAATCTTCGAGTACACGGGGTCCGGTTCGTTTTACCCAACTCCTGAGGTCAATGCTGATCTTCTGTGGTTCGCGACGGAGACGACCGGTATCGCACTGCTCAGCGAGCGATCATTTAGCTGGGAACGGTTACAGGACGCCATCTTTCTGGTGTTTGATGATGGGACAACCGCCACCTACCGCGGGCAGAGGGAGGTCGATGAGTGTGCGAGCCGTTGGATGGCTGATCTGAGAGGTCCTCAGGGTGAGCGCAGGCTCGATGTGGTCTCAGCCTTGTGCGGAATCGGAATACAGGCTTTCCAGGCGGAGACAGTCCCTGGCATGTATTACCAGTTCGGGCGCGGGGACGAACAGCAACCACATCAGCCTCAGCTAAAAGGGTTCGCCTTGCGTTTCGACCCCGACGGGACGGGTTCGCACGTCGATGACTACATTGCCGAGGATTCGTCGGGTGCGAGCGTGGTGGTGACCGTGGATGACAGCACCGATCCGGCCAGCCGATTTCACTGGTCGGCTCTACCGGATGGTCGACTGCGGCTAAAGCGCTACCGAAACACGGCAACCGAGACAGGCGGTTGTGCGCCTTCCGAAGAGGACTGCGCCGAATACGATCGCCGGGATATCACGCTGATCAACACCATCGAAGGCCGGTACTACTGGATCGAAACGCGGCAGATTGGAGCCCCGAACGATGCCGATGAGGGTAGCGCCAACGCAGCCCGCTATTACGACAAGCTTCCGACATCGTCGACGAAGCGCAGCGTATCCGACGCTTTACCGTCCCCGACCGCTCATTCTGCTGAGCGGCTAGACCGTTTGCCCTTGTAGCCCGCGCTGTTTCGCTGGCCGGTGTCGGCGTCCAAGCGCAGGCCAGGTTCAAGGCGGGCCTCGCGCCGCGCCGATCCGGCCGCGTGAGACTTATTTCCGTTTTGCCTTGGCAGCCTGCACAAAGGCGGCGAACTCTTCCTGCGTGACGCCACCATCGCCATCGGTGTCGGCGAAGTCGGCCATGGGCGTTGGCGCCGCCAGATACTCCTCGCGGGAGATGTTGCCGTCGCCGTCGGTGTCGATGGCCTCGGCGATGTCGTCGCCCTGACCCTGCATGCGGTCACGCAGGCGCTGTCCGCGACCCTCGGCGGCCTGTTGCCGTTCCTCGGCGCTGACCAGGCCGTCGCCGTTCTTGTCGATGCGTGCGAAGACGGCTTCCCGTTGGGTGGTCAGTTCCGCCCGTGTGATGACACCGTCGCCATCGGCATCCATGTGCTTGAACAGCCGAGAACCGTCACCTGCGCCGGCATCGGCGGCGCTGATCGTGAAGATCAAGCTGGCGGCGAGTGCCGCGGCGTATTTCGTGGTTGTCATGGCGTGGGACTCCTGAGTTTGGCTGGTGCCGGCTTGCGGCACTTGGGCTGCGCTACGGCGAGAGCTTAGGCGGCGTTTCCGTGGCGGAGTTCCATTGAAGAGTTGACAGGCGATTCCCTTATTTCGCGTATCACCTGCCTGATTTGGACGTAGCGCGGAACAAACCGTGACGGGACGTCCAATGAGTAACGGATCGGCCCGTGATGATGTATTGCCCCCGCCACGGGGCAGAAATAGATTGCAGCGTAGAACTGTCCGACTCGCTGAATCCCATCTGGACCGGCATGATGCTTCGTGCCCAAATGCCTTGAAGGCATCCGTGGCCTCAGAACTGACAACGATTCACCAGTTCCTGGAAATAATAAGTTTGTGATTCGCCATTCACCGTAACGACCAACCCTATTGAGTCAACAACCGCCGTTGCTGTGTTTCCGCTGGAGTCGGTGACGAGGATTTCGCCATTGTTGGTGAATTGATACCCGGAATAGCCTTCGTAAATCCAGAGAGGTTCCGTCGTTTCATAGGTCGCACTGCCGTTCGCGCATCCGGTTAAAAATTCTCCAAGATTTGAATCCATTGTGCCGTTAAATGCGTACGTTTCGTATTGGTCAAAAAAGTCTACGAAATAGGACCATTGATAGTCTGTGTATTGGAAATCGATATCCGCAGAAAAGTCGTCTCGGATCGATATGCTGCGGTTTCCGTTGAATATAAGCATCGACGACTCGCTCCTGTCATCGTTTGTGTAGGTAGAGTCCACTGATATTTTTCGAGTGCTCGTTCGAGTGCCGCGACTGTACTGGCGCTCCACCACTAATGGAGCTTCTTCAACCCCGCGAGTCACGTGAAATCTACCTTCGCAGTCGTTGTCGCGCGCTGGCCCTCCACCAACATCATCCGCGCATCGACTGATCACTACGCCGTTGATGAGTTCATAGTCGTCACCGCTTGTTCCGTACCGGCAATCGGAGTAGTCGTAGCGCCCAGATTCATCATCGTAGGTGTAAAAACCCGCGTCGCAGTTCTCAGTGACCAGCTCCTTGGTGAGTGGTGCAGAGGCATGCCAAGAGTGAACTTTTTTTCCGGAAAGTTGAGCGGATTGGCTTGTAAATGCCACAGAAAGGAAGGCCACTGCGTCATCAGGATTTTCGATAGAAGACGGGCCCGGCTCGAAGTTTGAGGATGATCCTCCTCCACCACAGGCTGTTAAGAGGGCCAACGAAACAATTGAGACTGATGTTTTTAACCTGTTCATCATTCTTCCTTCTGTGTCTAAATCGCGCGTTGATGATGGTTTTGGCGTCATCCTGATCGCGCGCTCACGAGTAGGGTGTGGACGTTTGTGATTCTAACTTGCAAGTTAGAAAAAAGCATAGAGCACATTCGGGAAGCGCTGCGCTATTCACGCGACCAAATTGCTGCCGGCAAACAGGCCAAGCAAGGCGTGAGACATGACGGTTGGGCATTCCAAGTAAGCGACGTGCGTCCATTCGCCGGGAGCGAATTGACCCCGCCGAAGGCGGGCCTGCAGGGGGCACATGGGCGCGCCGACGAACGCCGCATGATCTGTTATCAGACGCAATCGGCTTACGGCGTGTTGATTTCGACAGCCTGAGCAACGCGAATTGCGGTCGCTTTGGCGTGGTGGATGTCTTGCCCGCTCGCCAACGCCACACCCATGCGCCGCCGCCCCTTGACGCTGGGCTTGCCGAACAGGCGCAGCTGGGTACCCGGCTCGGCGAGTGCCTGGGCCAGGTTGCCGAACTGTGGTGCCGACTGATCTCCCTCAATGAGCAGCGCGGCTGACGCCGAGGGACCCAGCTGCCGGATGGCCGGCACCGGATGCCCGAGTATGGCGCGCACATGCAGCGCAAACTGGCTGAGATCCTGCGAGATCATTGTCACCATGCCGGTGTCGTGGGGCCGTGGTGAAACCTCCGAGAACCAGACCTCGTCACCTTGCACAAAGAGTTCGACGCCAAACACGCCGTACCCGCCCAATGAGTCTGTGATCGACAACGCGATGGCCTGCGCGCCGGATAGCGCCTGTTCGGACATCGGGTGCGGTTGCCAGGATTCGCGGTAGTCGCCGTCTTCCTGTCGATGACCGATGGGGGCGCAGAAGCTGGTGCCGGCGCTGTGGCGCACGGTGAGCAGCGTGATTTCGTAGTCGAAGTCGATGAACCCTTCGACGATTACGCGTCCCGCGCCGCTGCGCCCGCCTTGCTGTGAATACACCCAGGCGCTCTCGATGTCGGCGTCGCTGCGGATGACGCTCTGGCCCTTGCCCGAGCTGCTCATCACCGGCTTGATCACGCAAGGCGTGCCCACGGCCGACACGGCCTCGCGGACCCCGTCCAGGTGGTCGGCGAAACGGTATGGCGAGGTGGGCAGGTTCAGGGTTTCGGCGGCGAGCCGGCGGATGCCTTCGCGATCCATGGTCAGATTGGCCGCGCGTGCGGTCGGAACGACGTTCCAGCCTTCCTGCTCCAGCTTCAGCAACTCCTGGGTTGCGATGGCCTCGATCTCGGGGACGATATAAGCCGGCCGTTCGGTCTCGACCACGGCGCGCAGTGCGTTCGCGTCGAGCATGTCGATGACCTGCGCGCGGTCGGCGACCTGCATCGCGGGTGCATTGGGGTAGCTGTCGGCTGCGATGACTTCCAGGCCCAGCCGTTGGGCTTCGATGGCGACTTCCTTGCCCAGCTCGCCGCTACCCAGCAGCAGCAGGCGGGTGGCATTGGGGGAGAACGGTGTGCCGAGCGTGTCGGCGGGAGCGTCGGATTGAGCCATGGTCTGCGCCAGTTGGGCGGGTTGGCGGCGAAATGTAGCAAGCCGGCAGCGCTGGTGCCGCCCATCCGTGCGATTGCGACAGAGCTTGCTTAGACTCCTCGACCCGGAACAACGAGGAACAGAGTCCATGGATGTGATCAAGACGCGCGCGGCAGTGGCCTGGGAGGCCGGCAAGCCTCTGAGTATCGAGACGGTCGATTTGCAGCCGCCGCAACGAGGCGAGGTGCTGGTGCGTCTGGTCGCGACCGGTGTCTGCCATACCGATGCGTTCACGCTGTCCGGTGACGATCCCGAAGGCATTTTTCCGTCCATCCTCGGTCATGAGGGTGGCGGTGTCGTCGAAGCGGTGGGCGAGGGCGTGACCCGGGTCGGGGTGGGCGATCACGTGATTCCGCTCTACACGCCGGAATGTGGCGAGTGCAAATTCTGCACCTCGGGCAAAACCAACCTGTGCCAGGCGATTCGCACCACGCAGGGCAAGGGGCTGATGCCAGATGGCACGTCGCGCTTCTCCATCGACGGTCAGCCGATCTACCACTACATGGGCACGTCAACGTTTTCCGAATACACGGTATTGCCGGAGATTGCGCTCGCGAAGATCAGCAAAGCGGCGCCGCTGGAGAAGGTCTGCCTGCTCGGCTGCGGCGTGACCACCGGCATGGGCGCGGTGATGAACACGGCCAAGGTCCAGCCGGGCGACACGGTGGCGATTTTTGGGCTGGGCGGCATCGGGCTGTCGGCGATCATCGGCGCGACGATGGCCAAGGCCGGGCGCATCATCGCCATCGATATCAATACATCCAAGTTCCCGATTGCACTGCAGCTGGGCGCGACCGACGTGGTCAACCCCAAGGACTTCGACAAGCCGATCCAGGAGGTCATCGTCGACATGACCGACGGCGGCGTGGACTACTCCTTCGAGTGCATCGGCAATGTTCATGTGATGCGCTCCGCGCTGGAGTGCTGTCACAAGGGCTGGGGCGAATCGGTGATTATCGGCGTGGCCGGGGCGGGCGAGGAGATTTCCACGCGGCCGTTCCAACTGGTGACGGGTCGCGTCTGGCGCGGCACCGCGTTTGGTGGCGTCAAGGGTGCGTCGGAACTGCCGGGTTATGTGCAGCAGTATCTGGACGGCGTATTCGAACTGGATACCTTCATCACCCACACGATGCCGCTGGAGGAGATCAACACGGCGTTTGATCTCATGCACGAAGGCAAATCCATTCGCTCCGTGATCCACTACTGATGTCCGAACTCGAACTCGTCGATACCAAGCTCGTTTTCGGCGGCGAGCAACGCCGGTACCAGCACGATTCGGCCGCGACGCAGTGCCGGATGACGTTTTCTGTCTATCTGCCGCCTCAAGCGGGCGAGCGGAAGGTGCCGGTGCTGTACTGGCTGTCTGGGCTGACCTGCACGGATGAAAACTTCTCGACCAAGGCCGGTGCGCAGCGCGTCGCGGCGCAGCTGGGCATCGCCCTGGTGATGCCCGATACCAGTCCTCGTGGCGAGGGCGTGCCAGACGATCCCGAAGGGGCTTACGATTTCGGCCTCGGCGCAGGTTTTTACGTCAATGCCACCCAGTCACCTTGGTCCGAGCATTATCGGATGTACGACTACGTGGTCGAGGAATTGCCCGCGCTGGTCGAGAGCGCCTTGCCGCTGGACGGTCGGCGCGCCATCGCCGGGCATTCCATGGGCGGGCACGGCGCGTTGATGATCGCCTTGCGCAATCCGGATCGGTATCGCTCGACTTCGGCGTTCTCGCCCATCGTCAATCCGGCCGGGGTCCCCTGGGGCCAGAAGGCCTTGGGGCGTTATCTGGGCGAGGACGAGGCGGCGTGGCGGACCTACGACACGGTGGAGCTGATCCGGAAGACGGATGTGCACCTGCCGCTGCTGGTCGATCAGGGCACGGCCGACAACTTCCTGGAGGCCCAGCTCAAGACCGAGCGCCTGGAATCCGTCTGCGAGGACACCGGCTACCCGGCGATGATTCGTATGCATGGCGGTTACGATCACAGCTATTACTTCATCGCCAGTTTCATCGAGGATCACCTGCGGTTTCACTACGCGGCCATCACCGCGTAGCCGCGCGCGATTGTGGGGCTCCGGGGGGCGGGAAAATCGGGCGCTGTGAGCCGTTGGCCGGGCGCTGTCGGGTGATCGCGGCGCTTTGTTCTATAATGCCGGTGGCTTTCTCCGGCCAGCGGTCGGCTTTGCAGCCGCCTTCCCCCTTCCGAATCCCGCGCGGATCGGACCGATGTCCATGCACATCACCCCACTCGTGAGCACGTCCCTTGAACACTGAATCCTCGCCGTCCGGCTTTGCCTCGCTTGGCCTGGCGGATTCCATCCTCGCCACCGTGGCGGAGCTGGGCTACACCACGCCATCGCCGATCCAGTCGCAGGCGATCCCGTACCTGCTCGAAGGCCGCGATGTGCTGGGCATGGCCCAGACCGGCACCGGCAAGACAGCGGCGTTCGCGCTGCCGTTGCTGACAATGCTGGCGCAAGAGGCCGGTACGCGCGGCAAGCAGCGTGCGCCGTCGGCGCTGATTCTGGCGCCGACGCGCGAGCTGGCGCAGCAGGTGGCCGAAGCCTTCGAAACCTACGCCAAGGGTTTGTCCGGGTGTCGGGTGATCGCAGTCTACGGCGGTTCGCCGTATCCGCCGCAGACCCGCGCCCTGCGCTCCGGCGTGGATATTGTTGTCGGCACGCCGGGCCGGGTGATGGACCACATGCGCAAGGGTGCGCTGGATGTGTCGCATCTGAAGATGCTGGTGCTGGACGAAGCCGACGAAATGCTGCGCATGGGCTTCATCGACGATGTGGAATGGGTGCTCAGCCACACACCGGACGACCGGCAAATCGCGCTGTTCTCGGCGACCATGCCGCGTCCTGTTGCGCGCATTGCCAACGAGCACCTGAACAACCCGGCCGAGGTGCGGGTCAAGCAGGCCACCGCCACCGCGACGACCATCGAACAGCGTTACGTCATGGTGCACTCGGGGCAGAAATCCGAGCTGCTGGCGCGGTTGCTGGAGGTCGAGTCGCCGGATGCCGCGATGGTGTTCGTGCGGACCAAGGTCGCGACCAGCGAGGTGGCGGATTTTCTGCGCGAACGCGGCCTCGCCGCCGAGGCATTGAGCGGCGACCTGTCGCAGGAACAACGCGAGCAGACGGTGCAGCGGCTGCGCGACGGACGCATTCAAGTCGTTGTCGCTACCGACGTGGCGGCCCGCGGCCTGGACGTGGAGCGCATCAGCCACGTGTTCAACTACGACATGCCAGGTGATCCGGAGGTCTACGTGCACCGGATCGGGCGCACCGGCCGTGCCGGGCGCGAGGGAATGGCGATTCTGTTCGTGCAGCCGCGCGAGCAGCGCATGCTCAAGCTGATCGGCAAGGTCACCCGCAGCAGCGTCGAACCCATGGAGCTGCCGACGGTAGCGGCGGTGAACGCGCATCGGCTGCAAGCGCTCACCGAACGCCTTCAGGGCCACGCCGCGGCCGGACTCGACACCTACCGTGAGCTGGTTGCACAAATGGCCGAATCCACCGGACTGGCGCCGGCAGACCTGGCCGCCGCGCTCATGGCCGAGCTGAACCGTGGGCAGCCCTTCCTGCTGCGTGAAAAAGACAACATCAAGTCGCCCAGGGCCCCGCAGGAGCGAGGGACCGATGACAAACGCGGCCGCCGCCTCGAACGTGGCCAGCAGGCGGTGCCTGATGGCTACCGCCGCTACTGGATTGCCGTCGGCCGGGAGCACAACGTCAAGCCGGGCAACATTGTCGGTGCCATTGCCAACGAGGCGGGTATCGAGGCCGGTCACATCGGCCGCGTGGAGTTGCGGGAGCGGTTCTCCGTGGTCGACCTGCCGGAGGGGATGCCGCGCGAGGTGTTCACGCATCTCAAGGGTGTCTGGGTCTGTGGTCAGAAGCTCTCGATTCGTGACTTTGAGGAGCGTCCCAGCGGCGCACCCAGCGCCAAGGGCAAGCCTACGGGTGGCAAGCCGGCGGGCGCCAAGCGAAAAGGCGCGGGCAAGCCCAAGTCAAAAACCAAGGCAAAACCGAAAGCCTAGCGAAACGCGGGTCTAGGGAAACACTGACCTATTCCCGCCGCCAAGTTGCCGCCTGAAAACAGGCCAGGCAAGGCGCGAGAAGTGAAGTTTGGTCATTCCAAACAAGCGACGAGTAACGCCGCATGGCCTGTTTTCAGGCGCAATCCGTACGGAACGGGCCGGTTTTCCCGCAAGCCTGCGTTGTCGTTCGCTTATTTGGAACGACCAAACCGCACTCACTCCGCCTGGGCCTGCGTGAAAACCGGCTCCGTCTTGGTGGTGTGAATAGATCAGTGTTTCCCTAGGGAAGCATCGCCTGCACGAAGCTGTGCAGGCTGTCGACGCGTCGCACGTTGGCCAGTGCCTCGGCATGTTCCGCCTCCGTTGCCTGGCCGTAGCCGGTTCGGACCAGAACAGCCTGGGTGGCGGCGGCACGGGCGGCCTGGATATCGCTCCATTCGTCGCCCAGCACCGGGATCATTCCGGCATCGATTTGCATGCGCCGGGCAATGTCCTGAATCAGTGCTGATTTGCCGGACTGGCGATCA
>Ga0208330_1000438_pt1 | contig 19138 bp, 23 predicted proteins | sample DeeseametaMP1896_FD_184180 | JGI IMG/M metagenome (GOLD analysis project Ga0208330, IMG submission 184180) | Marine microbial communities from the Deep Pacific Ocean - MP1896 (SPAdes) | ecosystem: Environmental > Aquatic > Marine > Oceanic | place: East of Hawaii, North Pacific Ocean | collected...
TGCTGCCCAACACCGATCTGGCCGACGACTTCGCGCTGCCGGACTGCCCGCGCTGGAAGGTGATCGACCGCGCCGAACTGCCCGACATCGTCGCCAAGCTGCGTCAGGTGCTGCTCGGCCAGGAACTGGACCGGCCCCTGCTGACCCGCGACGGCATCGAGCAGCTGGCCGACGCGCTGAGCGGTCGTGGCCTGCCGCAGCGCAGCGTCGTCGCCCGAGCCCTCGAAAACGAAGACGCCGCAGACATTCTCACCGAGCACCAGTCGGTCATCCTCGATGCGATCAAACTGCTGAACCGTGTCGAAATCCGCGGTGGCGCCGGCAGCGGCAAGACCTTCCTGGCGATGGAGCAGGCCCGCCGGCTCACCCGCGACGGCAAGCGGGTGGCGCTGGTCTGCTACTCGCACGGCCTGGCGTCCTACCTCGAGCGCATCACCGCCACCTGGAACCGCCGCCAGCAACCCGCCTACGTCGGCGAGTTCCACGACCTCGGCAAGAAATGGGGTGCGCCGGAAGGCCCCGACGAGTCGCTGCGCACCGACGCGACGGTGCAGTTCTGGGAGCATGACCTGCCCGCCCAGATGGCCGATCTGGCAGCGGGATTGGAGCCGGGGCACCGCTTCGACGCGATCGTCGTCGACGAGGCGCAGGACTTCGCCGACGCCTGGTGGGATCCGCTGCTGGCCGCGTTGGCCGACGAGGAGACCGGTGCGATCTACGTGTTCACCGACGAGGGGCAGCGGGTGTTCAACCGGTACGGCTCACCGCCGGTGCCGCTGGTGCCGTTGATCCTCGACCACAACCTGCGCAACACCCGCCAGATCGCCAACGCGTTCCAGCCGTTGGTCGATCACCCGATGCGCTTCCTCGGTGGCGAGGGACCCGCGGTGCGGTACGTCGCCTGCTCCCGCGACGACGCGATGAACGTCGGCGACGACGAAGTCGAGCGCCTCCTCGACGACGGGTGGCGGCCAGAGGACGTCGCGCTGCTGACCACCGGCAGCCGCCATCCCGAACAGCGGGAACGCCAGTCCGCCGGCAGCTCGGCCTACTGGGACAGCTTCTGGGATGCCGAGCAGGTGTTCTACGGCCACGTCCTCGGGTTCAAGGGGCTGGAGCGACGCGCGGTCGTGCTCGTCGTCAACGAAGAGTCGGCGTTCGACCGGTCCCGGGAGCGTCTCTACGTCGGGCTGTCGCGAGCCCGTGACCAACTCGTCGTGTGCGGCGATCCGGAGTTCATCCGGGAGGTCGGGGGACCGGATCTGGCTCGGCGGCTTAACATTCCGGGTTAGGGCGCTATTCCGGAATGGAAGCAGCTTCTTGCCCTCTCCGGTCCCTATTGCCTCGCCGTCTCGAAACCATTTGCGGCGATATGAACGGATTCGGGCGGGCCCGTCCTAAGACGTTCAGTCTGATGCCGAGGCGGCCTTTAGCTCGATGTAGGGCTGTGATACGTGAATTCGCACTCGGCCCCAATCGCCGTCTGCGGTAAACATGTCCCCCTCCACGTCGAGCAGGTCGATGTTTCCGAGATCCTCTTCGCCCGCTGCATCGGTGTAGTGACGACCGGATCTTCTAATCCACTCAACCGCTGTGACGTTCGGAAACACTAGCGTTGCCATCGCGTAGCAGTACTGCTCGCCCGGACGTGGTGGAACATACGCAGGGCTTTCAGGAGTCAGAACGGCTTCCAGTTCGAACGCGAATCGGGCTTCGCATTGGTGAATCGCGAGTACATAACTGTCTTCGAGATAGATCCCGGCGAGGCCGGGGAGCTTCATAGTCAATCATTTCTTCACCAATCCCAAAGAACGGGCGTGTGGTTGCCGGGGCTTCGCCTCGTCACCGGGTTGCCACTCGGGTCAGTTCGCAACCATCGACAGTTGGCCTCACGAACAGTGCGAACGCCGAGCTAGCGGCAGCGCGGCCTCCTGGGACAGCTTCTATGACGCTGAGCAGGTGTTTTAGGGCCATGTCCTCGGGTTCAAGGGTCTTGATCGGCGCACCGTTGTGTTGGTCGTCAACGGGGATTCGGCGTTCGATCGCTCGCCGGAACGTCTCCAAGTAAGGCTGTAGCGGGCCGTGATCAACTCGCGGTGTGCGGTGATGCGGGTTGCATCCTTAAGGTCAGGAGACTGGACCTGGCTCCTCGGCTGAACATTTCGTGCCAATTGCGTGCCTACGAGGTCCTTCATCGGAACCTCACTGCCGAGTCACGTTGTCCTGAGAATCTGCAAGCAGAGAGGAGCTAAGTCATTGACCGCCTTGCACTTCGATATCCATCTCCTGTGCCTGCGGCCATCTTGTGGGAGGTTCATCAGTCACCCACGCGAACTCCAGACCCGAAATATGGCCAGCGGTGATCCATACGATGATCTCGCCTTGATAGTGGCCGTTCTCGGACACGAATGCACGAGCTGGAAATGGGCCGTCAGGGATGCTTGTCGTCGAAGTTCCAGATGCCGCAACCTGGATGTCGAGAATCCAGGTTGCTGAATTCCTCACGAGCGCACCGTCCAGCTCTCGCAGTAGTGCTTCGCCTTCGGGTATGCCCGGTGAGGACAAGATTGCCCTCACGGTGGCCGATTCGTCAGGTGCTATGGGTCGCCAATCAGCAGTTGTCATGGAATGAATGCCGTACCAATCTTGATGACGCCGTTGTCGACGAACCCACGCACCGTCACATCCTCGCCTGAAACCCTGATCACTTTCTCAAAAGTACCCTGCGCCGGTACATTGCCGTTCAGTTCGTTCAACATCGCCTTGATGGCTTCCTCTCGTCCCCCCGAACGCTGGACAACGCCGTCCAGCTTGTGCTTTTCCGCAAATACATGGTCCATACGCTCGGGTCGGGTGTTGTACTGCAGCTGAGGATCCGTACCTCTGGGCGGCGGCGGTTTCTCCTCCGGCTTGTTCTTCCGCCCCAAATTCTTGATGCGCTGCAGTCTGTGCCGAACACCGACAATGTCATGGGCGCTCTTGACTCCCTTGCTGATGTTCTTCGAGATCTTCCACGCGCTCACCGCCTCCGCGATGATGCGAGCGTATTTGGTGACTGAATGCGCAGCCTTTGCCGTCGCTGCGACCGCCCCTGCACCGAACGACACGAACGACGCGGCGACGCCCACCGCAGCGGTGGTGGCGAGTTCGACAGCGAGATCCTCCAGGATCCCTTCGAGGCTTGTTCGGAGATCGTCGAGCGCCGTCTTGTAGTCGGCGCATGACTGGGCCAGCTCGGCACACCCATTCAGTACCGAGGTCGTCGCCTGCTGGAGCTCCTCGAGGTCGCCAACGATGTATTCGACCTCTGGAGAGTGCGTCTCCTGGAAGGCGCGCGCGTCGACGCCCAGGCCCTCGGCGACGGTCGTCGTTTGATGGACGGTCGCGAGGCGGTCCCACGCAGCCGCGGCCGTCGAGATCTTGTCGGTGTCTCCGTCGGGCACGGGGACGCCGACTTGGTGCATCAGGCCGACGTTGTCGAGCAGCCCGGAGCCGGGTCCGCCAGCCGAGGGCGGAGCTGACAAGGTGCCGGCCGAGCTAGCGGGCTCGGGCGGTTTCACCGGTGCTGACCCGGTGTTGCCCGGGGTGGCGTTGTGTTCGGCGACCGCGTGGTTGTATCCCGCTTGGATGACGACGCCGCCGTAGTTCTCCATCGCCTGGGTGAGCTCGTTTACCGCGGAGAGGATTTCGCTGACCCGCTGGTCATATGAAGCGGCCCAGGCGGCGCCGGTGTCGTCGGTGCCCGCCATCGCGCCTGTATCACCGAGCATCGCGATGTTGACGTCGAAGGCGTCGTAGAGCTTTCCCGCTTTCTCGAACAAGCCCTTGCCAACCGCGTAAAAGGTGTCGGGATCGACGTCCTGGATGGTCATCGCAGCATGTCGAGATTCAGCTGCGCGGCGTCGGTGTAGCTGTGGTGGGCGTGGTGCGCGGCCGCGCGAAGTTGGGCGAGCGCTTCGCGCATCTGTGTGGTGGCTGCCATCCACTCGTCGTGGCGAGCTCGGTGAGCTGCCGCACCTCCCCCCGACCATGTGGTGTGAAGGTCGGCCACCTGACTGTCCACATGGCTGGCGATGGCCTCAGCGCGCTGTTCGAAGGCCCGAAGGCGATCGACGAACGCCAACAGTTCCTCCAGCTCGACCCGATAACGCATCAAATACCCATGTCGAGTGCGGCTGAGTCGATCGGCACGGCTGCGCTTTGATCCTGCTCTGCGTAACGGACCGCGGCTGCCGCGACCTTGCCGGACAGCTCCTCGAGCGACTCCACAAGGGTGGTGGCGCCTTCGAGCCAGTCCGCCCACAGCGGTGAGTAGGCGGCGGCGGCTGCTCCGGACCAGCCGCGAGAGAGATTGTCCCAGTCCCTTTGCAGCCCGGTGAGCTGCTCATGAAGCTCGACGGCGTCGTTGCCCACCGAACGCGCAATGTCGACCGCGACGTCTGGGTCTACTTCCACGCTGGTTGTTCTTCCTCGGAGAATTGGCTTTGTTCGAGTCTACGAGGCTCACGGGGAGGGTCGCCTCACCAATTTGAGCCGGGCGGCGTACATGACAGCCCTGTCGTTCCGGTCATGCTCGTACCTTCGACGGTCAGCTGCCCGCTACTGTCGCCATCGCGGGTCGAAGGGAGTCTTTGTGGCAGTACGGGGGAACGTAGGCAGTCTGGACTCGCGTGCCTGGGCGACGGCGACATGGTCGGCGCCCCTGGTAACCCAGCTCATCCTCGCGCTCCTGATCGCGTCAGCGTGGGTGCTCGGGAAATGGTTTCCTGGTCCCGCTCTGCCACTGTTTGCAACCAGTGCCGCCGGCGTCTTCGTGCTCTGCGCCGTCGCAACGTTCGTCTTGATCAGATCGACGTCGTCGCGGGCGCGCGGGATGGCGCTGAGCGTGGCGGGGTCCTATGTCGTCGTGCTCGTCGGCGCGACGGTCTACGGAATCTGGATGCTCCAATGGTGAACGACGCGCGGCCCCAACGGGTCAGCTACGGACCGGCCACTTTCGTGTCGGCGCTCGTCAACGTTCTGATCGTCGAAGTCGCCCTGTGGCTGACCGTGCCGTGGATCGCGCTGGCGGTCTTCGTGGTGCCTCTGCTCGTTGTCGACGTCGCTATCGCCGCGATTCTGAAGTCGCGCAGCGGAAGACTGGCGCAGGTCGGTCGGGGGATGCTGATCGGATGGTTTGCGGCGCCAGCCGCATTGGTGGTGTTCCTGCCGGGCTTCTTCCTCGCACAAGGGCTCGGCCTGGTCTGACTCAGTGCAGCGCAGCCGCCACGAGCATCACGAAGACGAACACGAACTCGAAGACCACGACGCCCATCGCCGCGATGAGCGCACCCTTCGCGAACTCGAGATGTCGCTTGACCGGGACAATCGCGGCCACACCGGCGACGAGTGCGGGAAAGAGGGCAGCGAATGGCCAGTACACGCCGAACGTCAGTGAGACCGAGGCGAAGCCAATGAAGAATCCCGCCAACAGCGCGCCAGGACGCGCCACGGTTGCCTGACTCGTCATAGCGACGTCCCCACGTCTGCCGCCACCCCGGCCGCGACAAACACCGCCACCGGCACCACCCCGGTCAGCGGAGCCAAGATCAACCCGACTCCCCAGCTGCTCCCCGACGTGGTTCTCGAGAGGAGCGCACCGGCCACCAGGAGCGCCACCGCCGCGAGGCCGACGGCCGTCCACGCCGCGGTGACGCCGTCGGACGCGAGCAGGGTGTAGAGGGCAAACGCCCAGAACGTCCCACCCGCAAACGCCCCGATGACGGTGGCCCGGGTCCAGTTCGTCGTCGGAATGCCAGCGTCGCTCCCTGCCATGCTTTTCATTGTGGGCCCTGGCCGTGGCCCCCGAGCGCGGCAATCGCGCGCGTCAGCAACCCGGACCCCCTGGCGCAAACTGCGAGCCGGTTGGCGCGAATTGCTAGCCAAGCAGCGCGGTCGCCGACGTATGGTCGGGTCAACCACCCCGTCGCCCCACGCAGAGGAACACCATGAGCTGGTCCATCAACGACATCCCCGACCTGCACGGCAAGACCGCCGTCGTCACCGGCGCCAACGGCGGGCTGGGCCTGGCCTCGGCCAAGGCGCTCGCCGGTCACGGCGCCCACGTCGTCATGGCGGCCCGCAATCAGACCAAGGCCGCGAGCGCACGCGACGAGATCCTCGCCGCGCACCCGGACGCGTCCCTGGAGATCGTCGAACTCGACCTCGGCTCGCTCGCCTCGGTGAAGTCCGCCGCCGACGCCATCGCCGCCAAGCACACGCGCATCGACATCTTGATGTGCAACGCCGGTGTGATGGCGATGCCGCAGGGCACCACCGTGGACGGCTTCGACACCCAGATGGGCACCAATGTGCTCGGTCACTGGGCCCTGCTGTCGCACCTGCTGCCCATCGTCGTCGCCACCCCGGGGGCGCGCGTCGTCACGCTGTCGAGCACCGCCCAGCACATGGGCCGGGCCATCGACCCCGACGACCCGCACCTGCGCCGCAACTTCGACGCGTGGCGCATGTACGGCAACACCAAACTCGCCATGCGCCACCTCGCCGTCGGGTTGCAGGAACAGTTCGAGCGGGCCGGGGTCGACGCCAAGGCGCTGTCGGCCCAACCGGGACTGACCAACTCCGATCTGCAGACCACCACCCACGCCGAGGGCGGCGCCGGGCCGATGGGCGCGTTCTTCGAGTGGCAGACCAAGACGATGGGCATGTCGACCGAACGCGGCGCGCTGAGCCAGCTGCGCGCGGCCACCGACCCCAAGGCGCCCGGCGGCGGCTTCTACGGCCCGCTGTTCGTGACCAACGGCCCGCCGGTGCGTAAGCCGCTCGTCCGTCCCGGCAGCGACGCCGCGGTCAAATCGCTGTGGCAGGTCGCCGAACGGGAGACCGGTTTGAAGGTCGATGTTGCTGCGGCACTTGCCACGTCGTGAGCGCAGCGCCGTATCGGCTGTCGATGCCGTTGGTGCGGGTGGTGCTCGCCGACCTCGGTATTCGGCCGGCGGACGTGCTGCGCGTGGCGGGCCTGCCCGCTGACCTGTTCACCCGCGACGAGGCGCTGCTGCCGCCCCGGCATTACTACGCCCTGTTCGAAGCGCTGGATCAGCTGGTCGGCGACCAAGACCTCGCCGTGGCGATCGCCGACAAGCTGAGCCCCGAGGTCTTCGACCCGCCGATCTTCGCCGCGCTGTGCAGCCCGAACCTGCAGGTCGCCGCCGAACGGATCGCCGTGCACAAGCGATTGCTCGGCCCGCTGAGACTGCGCGTCACCACCGACGCCGACGGCCTGGACATCGAGATCATCTGGCCGGCAGGCGATCCGGTTCCGGCGGTGCTGTCCAGGTTCGAGGTGGCGTTCTGGGTCGCCCTGGCCCGCCTCGGGACCCGTACCCTCGTCGTTCCCCAGCGCGTCGTCCTACCCGGCCCGACAACACACGTCGACGCGCTCGAGGCGTGGTACCGCGCCCGCATCGAGCGCGGTGACACCACCCTCGTGCGGTTCTCGATTCTCGACGCCCACCGGCCGTTCCTCACCGCGAACGCCGGCATGTGGGAGTTCTTCGAACCCGAGCTGCGGCGCCGTCTCAACGACCTGGGCGATGACGCATCGCTGGGCGCCAAGGTCCGCGCCGCGCTGATCGAACTGCTGCCCGCGGGCTCCGGCACCACTCAGGGCGTCGCCAAGCATCTCGGCATCAGCACCCGCACACTGCAGCGCCGCCTCGGCGAGGAGGGGATGACGTTCCAGAAGGTTCTCGCCGACCTGCGTGAGGAACTCGCCCACCACTACCTGACGCAGTCCAGCTTGCCGCTGACCGAGATCGCATTTCTGCTCGGCTACGACAACGCCAACTCGTTCCACCGTGCATTCAACCAGTGGACGGGACGCACCCCGCTGGGAGTCCGGGACGCCGCGGGCTGAGATCCCATCAGCTAATACAGCGAGGCGTTAATTGTCATACCCCGCTGGAATAATTGACAGGTGACGCAAACACTGCACTTCATCGAGGGCAGCGACTGGAAAGACGCAGTGATCGCGCTGCTGGACTCCCGCTCACCATACCGACCGTGGCGGTACGGCTTCGGTGAGGCTCGGAACGGTGACACAGTCGCCATCGTGCTGAACACCGATCCGCCGTCCGTGTTGACCGCGCTGGGCCGCATCGGTGCCGACGGCCGGCCCGACACAGCGCTGATCAACTGGCCGATGAGCCCACCTGGATTGATCGACCTTGCGACGCTGGCGATGATCTCTGATTTTGATGAGGACCCGCGCACCTCCTGGCAGTTGCGCGGCAACGACGCGATCACGATGGAGCAGATTCTGACCGAATGTGCCTACCGCCATGGCGAATCCGAGCGTTGCGGCCACTCGTCGGTGGTCGCGGCGCGGATTCTGCTGCACTCGGAGGGGGAGTGCACCGGGTGCGGCGACGACATCGACCTGACCGCAACCGACGCCCGCGATCGCGTGCACATCCACACGGTCGACGCGCGGTCGCGGCAGTTGCCGGTGCCGCTCATCCGCACTGAACGTCGGCCCAGCTACCAGTTCGGCGGCAGCCCGGAGAGCTGGCAGCATCCGGAGTCCCCGACCGATACACCCGGCGTCCTCTGTCTGCGTTGCCGGCAGCACATGCGTGACGAGGACTGCACCAGCCTTGTCGACTTCCGCTTCGCCCGGCATCCACGCTGCCCTCGGTGTCGGGCCGGCCGGACGCAGAAGGCGGTGTACGGCGACCTGGCACATCCGGTGTCACAGCCGTGGCTCGATCGCCGGGGCTGTGTGCGTAGCGATGACCACGCCTGGACATGCAGCGCGTGCGGACTGCAATGGTGGTGAGCAAGCTGCAGTGGCACCTGTGGATAGCCCGAAAACAGCGGTGAGACCTGTCGCTGTGCGCGGGTAACGTCGCGACCATGAACGAGGCACGCAAGCGTCGCAAAGCCAAGCAAGCGCGCCGCGACGCGCAGCGACGGACACGGGTGCGGCAGGCAGAAGCGCCGTGGTTCGACGAAACGCCGCTGACGGACGTGCCCATGTCGGACGAAACGCCCTCGGACGAAACGCCCTCGGACGAAACGCCCTCGGACGAGACGCCGCTGTTGGACGAAGTGCGCCAGGCGCTGGATTCTCATCCGCTCGAACTTCTCGGCATCGTGAGCATGCTCATCGAGGCCACCAAACCCGATCCCTTCGCGTATTTACCGGGGCGTCCCCAGCGGGAGACGGTTGACCTGTCCCGCCTGGCGGACAGCTTCGTCGACGCCCACACCCGCGAGACGACCGTGCTGCTCGCTGTGCTCGGTGAACTCCTCGACGACCCCGACATGCGACAACGTTGCCGCCACGAAGTATCGGCTCGACGACACAGCCTGCCCCCGTGGATCTCCGGCCTCGCCGGCATCGACGTCTCCCGGACGGTGCGGAGGACGCATGTACTCGGTGACGATGACGAGATCATCCTCGGCGCCACACTCGCGACCGGCGAGGAATTGACCTGCGCCGCATTCATCGACCACCACACATTCTCCGTCGTCAAAGACGCGTTCCTGATACCGGATTCGATCGACACGGTCGTCCGGACGGCGCAAGAACGCAACACAGACCCCGACATCAGCCTGGTGGACATGGATCCGGCCGATGCGCGGGCATGGCTCGAGCACGGACTGGCGCAACACCCCGTGTTCACCGGCCAATCCGACACCTGGCCCGCCTGCCGGCCACTTCTGCACTGGCTTACTCGCCGCCTGCCCACCGGCGGGACGCCGTACCAGTCACCGGAGTGGGATTCTGACGACCTCAGCGAACTGTGCGACGAGTTCTTCGCCTCCGCGCACGGCGATCGGTTCACCCGCCGGAAGCACGGGCGACTGCTTGAAGACCTCCTAAGCGAGGGCGACCCGCTGCGGTGGAGTGTTCCCAAGATCGAGCACCTGTTCCGCCACGGCCTCCGCGACAGCGACGAGCCCCTGGCTGTGGTGCTCGAAACGCCTCAGCTGCTCAAGTCCTTCATCCCGTTCGCACACGCCCGCAGTGGAATACGTGACGAACTCACTGCCGAAGCGCTCGCCGCGATCGACGCACGAGCAACGTCCGGCACTGACTCACCATGAGCTGCCAGGCCGGTGCATCGAAAGCTACGAGCCGGCTCACCAAGCGTCACCGCGCGGGAAGGTGCACCTGGTAGAACTCGGCCAGCCGGTCAACGGCCTGGTCGACGTATTCGGGCACGTCGTACATCTCGTAGTGGCCCGCCCCCTCGACGATCATCAGATCGACCGGGTTCGGCGCGAGCTCCCAGAGCTTCATGCCCGCCTCGAATGAGCCGGTCACCCCCCGCCGGCCGGCCAGGATGACCTGAAGGGGCTGGGTCAGCAGCGGATCGACGAGGTGAAAGGCGTCATAGCCCAACAGAAGTGCGTCACTGCGCGCCAACCTGCGGTTGGTGGACCGCGGGTGCCCGCCACGCGGTGTGCGGTAGTAGCCGACGGCCTGGGTGTTGTCGATGTCGGTGATGCCCGCGGCGGCGGCGTCGTCGGGGGTGTCGGGCAGCCAGTTGCGTCGTTCGAGCTGATCGCTGCGAACCTCGCGGGTGCGGTCGGCGGCAAGACGGTCCAGGGCCGCGGCGGGGCCGTCGGGCGCGAACGCCTCGGAACGCCAGGAGTCTCCCATGTTCCCCGCGACCACGGTTCCGACCGCCCGGATTCGATGATCGGTGCGGGCAGTGTGCACCGCATAGCCGCCACCGGCGCAGATACCGAGCACTCCGATACGGTCGGGATCCACGTCCGGGATCACCTGCAGCGCGTCGATGGCATAGGAGATGTCCTCGCCTCGACGGTACGGGTCCTCGAGATCCCTTGGCTCGCCGCCGCTTTCTCCCTGGTAGGCGGGATCGAAGACGAGCGCGGCGATCCCGCGTGCGGCAAGCCGGGACGCGTAGTTCGCTGCGATCTGCTCCTTGACGCTGCTGCCCGGAGTCGACAGCACGACCGCCGGAGGAGGGGGAGCGCCGCCGACGTCGTCGGGTAGGTGAAGCACGGCCGCGAGGTCGAACGGTCCGCGGGGGATCCTCATGGGCTTGGTTGTCACTGCTGGTACCTTTCGGGTCGATCCGCGTCGTACAACCACGGGTCAGGTGAATCCATTCACGGGACGACGAACACGTGGTGTGATGCCTCGGCTCACGGGGCTGGACATCGTGCAGTTCGAGTCAGAACTGGCTGACGCCGCCGTCGACGTAGATCTCTGATCCGTTCATGTAGGAACTGGCGTCGGAGGCCAGGAAGGCGACCACGCCGGCGATCTCCTCGGGACGCGCTCGGCGTCCCAGAGGGACAGTGGCGGTCAGCTCATCCAGCGCGCCGTCGGACCCGGCGAAGAGATCGGCCAGGCCCGGTGTCTCGGTGAGTCCTGGCGCGACGACGTTGACGCGGATCCTGCGGTCGACGAGCTCGGCGGCCCAGGAGCGGGCCAGCGACCGGATCGCAGCCTTCGATGCGGCGTACAGGCTCGCTCCAGGGGCGGCCTTCACGTCGCCGTTGGAACCGCACAGGATGATCGAAGCGCCCTCGCCGAGCAGGGGAAGGACGGCTTGCACGGCGAAGACGATGCCGCCGACGTTGGTGTCGAAGATCCTGCGATGATGCGCCCAGGTGAGATCACCCAACGTCGCGAACTCGTTGATGCCCGCGTTGGCGAAGACGATGTCGAGGCGGCGTCCACTGGCTTCGACGGTGGAACTGACGCGGTCGAGGTCGGCCTGCTCGGTCACGTCAGCGCGCACAAAGCTGGCCTGATCCGCGCCGATATCGGCAACGGCCTTCTCCAGCGCGTCCTGGCGGCGTCCGACGAGGAACACGTAGGCGCCTTCCCGGGCAAGAGCCCGAGCTGCGGCGAGGCCGATCCCCGACGTTGCTCCCGTGACGAGTGCGGTCTTGCCTGTCAGGTCTGTCATGAAGTCTCCAGTTTTGTACCGATCGGTTGACGGGCTTGAGCGTATCAGTTTTGTACCGCTCGGTAGAGTCGCCGCTAGACTTGTGCGCGTGGTGGAAGCGCAGCGGAATGCAGGAGGCCGGCCGCGCGAGTTCGACGAGGGCCTGGCGCTCGATGGCGCCATCGAGGCGTTCTGGCGTCTCGGCTACGAGGGTGCGTCGATGGCCGAGCTCACCCAGGCCATGGGCATCAACAAGCCGAGCCTGTACGCCGCGTACGGCAGCAAGGAGAAGCTCTTCGAACGCGCCCTCCAGCGTTACGGCGAGTGCTACCACGAACGTCTCAAAAGGTTGCTGTCGCAGTCGAGTGCCTACGACGTGATCGAGTCCTATCTGCGGGACACCGCGGCGGCCGTGCGTGCCGGGATCGCCCCGGGGTGTCTGTCCATTCAGGGCGGGCTCTCCTGCGCGCCGAACAACACCCGCATACCGCAGCTGCTTTCCGACTACCGCGGCGGAATCGAGCACGCCGTCGCCACAGCACTGGCCGCGACCGAGGATGCCTCCCGTATCGACACCGACGCGCTGGCCGGATACGCCGTCACGATCGGAAAAGGGCTGGCCGTGGACGCGGCCGCCGGAGCGTCGCAGGCGAAACTGGACGCGGTCGTAGACGTCGCGTTGGCCGGTCTCGCGACCTTACTCGCGCGTGAATCGGGATAGGACGCTCACTGGTCGGTCGCGACCTGCAGTGAATGACCGGCGCGGCCTGCGGTGAATGACCCGGGGCGTCAACCGCCCGTGATCTGTTGCGCCACCTCGCCGTAACGCTCGAACCGGTCAGGGTCGGCCAGCGCGTTGTACAAAACGATGCGCTCGGCCACCCCGCCGTACTTGGTGATCAGCACATCGGCCAACTCGTCCCACGTCGACTCGGTGGCGAACATCGCGATGTGCTCGTCGGTGATCTGTGCGGCCATGCCCGCATAGTCGCCGGCCTTCTGCTTCTCCCGGATCCGCGCCGTCGTCCCCTCGAACCCCGCCTCGTCCCAGATGAACGCGTAGTTCGGGGTGCTGCCGTAGAAACTCATGCTGGCCCGCACCAGCTCCCGCTCGCGGTCACGTTCCTCGTCCGTGTCGCCGACGATCGTCATCACCGGCACGATCACCGCCACGTCAGACGCCGAACGGCCCGACTTCTCCGCTCCCTCAGCGCGATTCGGTAGCACGTGGCGTGCGATGTAGCCCGGCTCGCCCAACGGGTGCACGTGGATGCCGTCGGCCACCTCGCCGGCCATCCGCAACATCCACGGGTTCACCGCGGCGACGTCGACCTTCGGGTCAGGTGCGTCGATCGGTCCCGGACTCCACTGCGGGGTGATGAAGTCCAGGCTGTAGAAGTCGCCGTGATGATCCAGCGTGCCGGTCCGGAACGCCGCGAAGCACGCCTTGACCGCCTGCACGTAGTCGCGCAGCCGCGGGCCGGGGCGCTCGAACTCCGCGCCGTAGCGCCGCACCACATGCGTGCGCACCTGGGTGCCCAGCCCGAGCCGGAATTTCCCGCCGGTGGCCTCCTGCAACTCCCACGCCGCCGCGGCCGTCACGAACGGGCTGCGCGGAAACGCCACCGCCACACCCGTCGACAGCTCCAAACCCGGCGCCGCCTGAGCCGCCACCGCCGCGTTGAGGTAGGCGGTGCGTCCCGTCTCGGTGAACAACATCCCGGAGAAGTGCGCGGCCTGCGTGCGCTGGGCGAGATCACCGATCTGCCGCAGCGGTTGGGGAGTGGTCATCACGTCGACGTGCATGGCCGAACCCTACGACAGCCGCCGCTGCGGCACAGTGGACTTGCACACCCCCACAACGAGGAGCCGCCGTGGCGATCCAGCGCATCAACCCGTCCCAGCTGTTCGACTCCAAGCCCAACGGTCACTCACAGGGCACGATCGTCGAATCCGGCAAGCTGGCCTTCTTCTCCGGACAGGTCGCGTGGAGTCCGCAGCACACCGCGCCGCCGGACTCGCTGGCCGAGCAGACGCAGATCGTCACCGCGAACCTGCAGGTGTGCCTCGACTCCGTCGGCGCGACGCGCGACGACATCGTGATGGCACGGGTCTACATCGTCGACCTTTCACCGGAGCGACTCAACGAGGCGTTCCCGGCGCTGCTCGAGTTCTTCGGCGACGTCTATCCCAGCCTCACCGGCATCGGGGTGCAGGCGCTCGCGGGCCCGGAACTGCACATCGAGATCGAGATGGTGGTGCGGGTGCCCGACTGACCGCCCACCGGCCCGCCGACTATTGCTACAGTGCCACACGAGATCGTCGGGAATCCGGTGAGAATCCGGGACTGACGCGCAACGGTATGGGCCTCGCGGCCTGAGTCCGACCGCCGGTGATCTCGTCACACGCCGGGTGGCTCCGCGAATGAGCCTGACACCGAAGGAAGTGCGCCGTGCGCTGCCTCGCCACACTGTTGGTCCTCCTGCTCACCGTCGTCGGCTGTGGACACGCCGCCGACCCGCCACCGTCCGCGGCCGGGGAACCCGGCGACGCCGGATACCCGCTCACGATGCAGAACTGCGGGCGCGACGTGGTCGTCGAGTCACCCCCGCAGCGGGCGGTGTCACTGAATCAGAGTTCCACCGAGATCCTGCTGTCGCTGGGACTGGCCGACCGCATGGTCGGCACCGCCACGTGGACCGACCCGGTGCGCGCGGACCTGGCCGCCGCCAACGAGACCGTGCCGCGACTGGCCGACAACAAACCGTCATTGGAAACCGTCCTCGGCGCCGACCCCGACCTGGTCACCGCGTCGTTCGTCGGCACCCTCGGATCAGGGGGAGTGGCCGAGCGCGAGCAGTTCCACCAGCTTGGCGTCCCCACCTATCTGGCGCCCAGCGACTGCGAAGGCAAAGTGGTCACCAGTGAGGACGGGGCGCGCACCCAATCGCTCACGATGGATCTGATCTATCGGGAGATCACCGACCTGGCAACACTTTTCGATGTCCCTCAGCGCGGTGACGACCTGGTCGCCGGCCTGCAACAGCGCCTGGACGCCGTCAACCCCGCCGACTTCGGCGTCACCGCCGCGTTCTGGTTCTCCGACATCCGCACCCCGTACCTGGCCGGATGCTGCGGATCGCCGGGCATCATCGCCGCCGAGACCGGCCTGCGTAACGTCTTCGACGACACCCACGACGAATGGCCGCAGGTCAGCTGGGAGACGGTCGCAGACCGCGACCCCGACGTGCTGGTGCTGGCCGACTTGAGCCGACGCACCATCGACGGTGACGCGCTGGAGTCCAAAATCGAATTCCTGGAATCGAATCCGGTCACCAGCCAGCTCAGTGCAGTCAGGGCACAGCGCTACATCGTCGTCAACGGTGCCGACCTGAACCCGTCGATCCGCACCGTTGACGGCGTCGAGAAGGTCGCCGACGGGCTCAGTGAGTTCGGGCTCGCGTCCCCGCGGTGAGGCGCACGTCGTCACTGTTGCCCCTGCTGTGGGGTCTGAGCGGCGTGGCGTTGGTGCTCTCGGCGGCGGCGGCCATCACCATCGGCCCGGCAGCGATCTCGGTGCCCGACGTCTACGCCGTCGTCGTCCACCACCTCGGCGGCCCGGATTCCGGAGTGTCACAGCTGCAGGACGGCGTCGTGTGGCAGCTGCGGCTGCCCCGGGCTGTGCTGGCCGCGGTGTGCGGCGCCGGGTTGGCGTTGTGCGGCGCCATTCTGCAGTCGCTGTTGCGCAATCCCCTGGCGGATCCGTTCGTGCTCGGCGTGTCCTCCGGCGCGTCGACCGGCGCGGTCCTGGTGGCGGTGCTCGGTGTCGGCGGCGGAGTGCTGACGCTGTCCGGCGGCGCGTTCCTGGGCGCGGTGGTGTCGTTCGGGTTGGTGCTGACGTTGGCGTACTTCGCCGGCGGCGGCACCGACCGCGTCGTCCTCGCCGGTGTCGCAGGCACCCAACTGTTCTCGGCGTTGACGTCGTTCGTGGTGCTGTCGTCGGCCAACGCAGAGCAGACCCGCGGGGTGCTGTTCTGGTTACTCGGATCGCTGTCGGGTGCGTCGTGGACGGACGTGCAGCTGTGCGCGGCGGTGGTGGGCTTCGGCCTGGTGTGCTGCCTGCTGATGGCCCCGACGATGGACGCCTTCGCGTTCGGGCAGGACACCGCGGCCACCCTCGGGGTGTCCGTGCAGCGCACCCGCGCCGTGCTGCTCGTGCTGACCGCGCTGATGACCGCCACCGTGGTGGCCGCGGCCGGGGCGATCGGCTTCGTCGGCCTGGTCCTCCCGCACGCCGCCCGCTTCCTGGTCGGCCCGAACCATGTGCGGCTGCTGCCGACCGTGGCGCTGCTGGGAGCCATCTTCATGGTGTGGGTGGACGCCGCCGCGCGCACCGTGTTCGAGCCGCAGGAACTGCCCACCGGCGTCGTCACCGCGCTGGTCGGGGTGCCCGCGTTCGCCGTCCTGCTGTTCCGGCGCCGAGCGGTCGCGTCGTGACGCTGCGGGCCGTCGACGTGAGCTGGCGCCGTTCCGGCAAGACGGTGCTCGACGGTGTCAGCCTGCATCCCCGACCCGGATCGGTCGTCGGACTGTTGGGGCCCAACGGATCCGGCAAGTCCTCGCTGCTGCGGCTGTTGGCCGGCTTGGACCGCCCCGACTCCGGGCACGTGCAACTGCACGGCCGCCCGCTGACCGCCGTCACGCGCAGGGAGCTGGCCTGCTCCGTCGCCATGGTGGGCCAGCACGCCGACACCGAACTCGACATCCGGGTCACCGACGTGGTACGGCTCGGGCGGCTACCGCACCGCCGGTTGTTCGGTGCCGACCCCGACGCCGTCACCGCCGTCGGCGAGGCGCTGGCGGCAACCGGTCTGTCTGACATGGGACAACGGTTGTGGCACAGCCTGTCCGGAGGCGAGCGCCAACGCGTCCAGATCGCTCGCGCGTTGGCGCAACACCCCAGCGAACTGCTGCTCGACGAGCCGACCAATCACCTCGACATCGCCCACCAGCTCGAAATCCTCGCCCTGGTGCGTCGCCTCGACGTCACCGCGGTCGTGGCGCTGCACGACCTGAACCTGGCCGCGATGTTCTGCGACGAACTGGTGGTGCTGACCGCCGGCCGTGTGGTAGCCGCAGGAACCCCGCAGGACGTGCTCACCGAGGACCTGGTCGCGCAGGTCTACGGAGTGCGCTGCCGGGTCGCCGTCGAGGACGGCCGCCCGGTCATCCGCTACGACGCACCCTTGACACGGGAGGTGTTCAGCGAGCGTCGCTAGTGATCGGCCGGGAGGCCCGACGGCCTGGCGAGCCCGCGGGCTAGGTCCGGCTGATCGCCTCCAGCCGTGTGAACACCCGTTTGCGCAGCCGCTCGTCGAAGTCGATGTCTAGCACCACGGCCCCCAGATGCACGGTTCCGCTGGCATGCTCGAAGATCCGGGGCAGCGACTCGATGATCTCGACGTATTCGGTGATGAACTCGCGGTAGCTCTGCAGCGGAGTGTCCAGCAGTCGGGCGCAGTCGGCGAGCACATCGGCGTACTGCGACGGAGGTGCGAGTTTCCGGCATCGCTCGGAAATGTCCAGCAGCCGTTCGTGATAGTCCATCAACCTGTTGGCGATGTGTTTGATGGCCGCCGGGTCGGCGCCGGATTCGTCGTGGGGTGCACCGAATGCGGCCATGAACGCCGGCGCCGCCGTGAAACTCTCCAGCTGCTGTGCCGTCAGCAGCATGTCGTCGATGAACCCGTACAGCCGGCTCGCCAGGTCCGGGCCGCTGAACACCGGGATGGTGTGCGCCGGAGTGAAGCCGAGTTCGCTGTCGCGCAACCGGGGCAGCAGCGGGGCCTGACGCTGAAGCAGCACCGAGGCGAACAGCGCCTGCTCCCAGCAGGGCGGCTTGTCCCGCACCAGCACGGCAATCTCGCCGTCGGTGCGGGCGATCGCGGCGAGCGGCCGGCCGTCGTCGTCCTCGTCCGGTGAGATGGCCCGCATGGGCCCGGCGCCTTCGGGTCCGTAGACGGCGCGGCTGTCACCGGACAGCATCCAGCGGTGCTGCCGGTCGGCCCGTCGCCGCAACGCGAATTCCTTCTCTTCGGCGAGCTCCCGTCGCTCATCGAGGTGACGCGCCAGCGCCCGCCCCGCGAAGAACAACCCGACCAGTGCGGCGGCCGCGACGAACCACCAGATGTACTTGACCACCAGGCTGATGCCCAGCAACACCAGGAACACGGCGACGAACCCGCCGCCGTCCGAGCCTCCCCGCCCCGCCATGCGCACACCGTACGAGTGACCACCGACATCCAGACTGCGCTGAGTGCGGCTGGTGGCCGCGGTGCTACGCCGGTGCTACGATCGTCGCATGACGGAGGTGGCGTCCCGCGAACTGCGCAACGGTACGGCTGGTCTACTCCGGCGTGTGCAGGCAGGTGAGGAGATCACCGTGACGGTGAACGGCCAACCCGTCGCCCGGCTCACGGCGTACGAACCCCCACGGCGTCGGTGGCTGACCCGAGAACAACTGCTGTCGCGCATATCTCGCGTGCAGGCCGATCCCGGACTGCGTGCCGACCTCGCGATGCTCGCCGGCGACGACACCGACGATCTGGGCCCGCTGCCGTGACCGCGGCCGGCGTGCTGGACACGTCGGTGTTCATCGCCAGCGAAAGCGGACGGCAGCTGCGCGGCGAATTGATCCCGGACGAGGTCGCGACCACCGTCATCACGCTGGCCGAACTCAACACCGGCGTCCTGGCGGCCGCGTCGGCGGACGTTCGGGCCCAACGATTGGCGACACTCGACGCCGTCGCCGACATCATCGCGCTTCCCGTCGACGAGGACGCAGCCCGCATGTGGGCGCGCCTGCGGGTTCATCTCGCGGAGAGCGGTCGTCGGGTGCGGATCAACGACCTGTGGATTGCCGCGATCGCGGCATCGCGGGGGCTGCCCGTCGTCACCCAGGACGGCGACTTCGACGCTCTCGAGGGTGTCGCGGGGCTGACCATCATTCGTGTCTGATAGGCGTTGATACTGCGCTGAGTGCGCCCGTTACTCGAACTTCCTCGCACTGAGTCCAGTCTCAACGTCGGATCGCCATGTCAGGATGACGGGCATGACCGTCGTCTTCGTCCATGGCAATCCGGAAACCTCGGCGATCTGGGGACCGCTCGTCGCGGCACTCGGCCGCGATGACGTCGTGCTGCTCT
>Ga0208330_1000442_pt1 | contig 19056 bp, 11 predicted proteins | sample DeeseametaMP1896_FD_184180 | JGI IMG/M metagenome (GOLD analysis project Ga0208330, IMG submission 184180) | Marine microbial communities from the Deep Pacific Ocean - MP1896 (SPAdes) | ecosystem: Environmental > Aquatic > Marine > Oceanic | place: East of Hawaii, North Pacific Ocean | collected...
CGTCGAGCCCCGCGAGCCGCCCGTGACAGGCCAGCGCAGCGGTGGCGACAGTCTTGCCGACGCCGGTGTCGGTGCCGGAGACGAAGAGGATGCTCATGACGGGGAGAGCACGTCGGTCAGGACCTCACGGGCCAACGTCATGTCGTCCTCGGACAGCGACGCACGTGCGGTGAGCCGCAGCCGGGACGTTCCGGCGGGCACGGTCGGCGGCCGGAAGCAGCCGACCCGCACGCCGCGCTGCAGGCATGCGGCCGCGGCGGCCAGCGCCACCTCGGGTGCTCCGAGGACGACCGACACCACGGCCGAGGACGGCACCTCGTCGACACCGCACACGGCGGCCAGCTCGGCGGCGCGATCGAGCACTCGTTGAGCCCTGCGCGGTTCGTCGACGAGCACCTGCAGGGCGGCGCGCGCCGATCCGACGGCAGCGGGCGCCAACCCGGTGTCGAAGATGAACGGCCGGGCCGCGTCGATCAGGTGGTCGCGCACGGCGGCAGGTCCGAGCACCGCACCACCCTGACTGCCCAGCGCCTTGGACAGCGTCACCGTCATCACCACGTCAGGCTCACCGGCCAGGCCCACTTCGTGCAGCAAGCCCCGACCACCGGTGCCCCGCACCCCCAGGCCGTGCGCCTCGTCGACGACCATCAGGGCACCGTGGCGGCGACACACGTCGTGCAGCTCGCGCAACGGCGCCAGATCGCCATCGGCGGAGAAGACCGAGTCGGTGACGACCACGGCACGCTGTTCGGATCGGTTGGCCAGAGCTTCGGATACCGCGGCGACATCGGAGTGCGGGGTCACCACGACACGGGCGCGGGACAACCGGCACGCGTCGACCAGCGACGCGTGGGTCAGCGCGTCGGAGACCACCAGCGATCCCTGGCCCGACAGCGCCACCACGGCACCCAGGTTGGCCGTGTAGCCCGAGGAGAACACCAGCGCTGATTCGGCGCCGACGAATTCCGCCAGGGCGTTCTCGAAGTCTTCGTGCAGTTCGGTGTTACCGGTCACCAGACGGGAGCCGGTGGAGCCGGCGCCCCAGGTCCGCAGGGCCGCGATTCCGCCCTCGAGCACGCGCGGGTGCTGCGACAGCCCGAGATAGTCGTTGGAAGCGAGGTCCAGATCGGCGCCGACGGGGGTACGGGCTTTCAGCGACCTGCGTAGCCCGGCGGCGCGCCGCTCGACGGCGACGTCGTCGAGCCAGGCCAACGGGGACAGACCCGTGCGCGTCATGGCACTCCCCTCCAGAACTGGATGCGTCGGCGAGCCGACGGTTACGCGCGTCGGCGGGCCGACTGGAAATCAGCGGCGAGCCGACACTTGAAAACGTCGGCGAGCCGACACTTGAACACCGTTCAGGTTAGTGCACGCGCGACGCCCACCATCGCCGAGGTGATCTGGTCGATCTCGGCGTCGGTGCAGATGTACGGCGGCATCACGTAGATCAGGTTGCGGAACGGGCGCAACCACACGCCCCGTTCCACCGCCGCGGGGGTGGCGACCCGCAGATCGACAGGTCGATCGAGTTCCAGGACGCCGATGGCGCCGAGTACCCGCACGTCGTTCACGTTGGGCAGCGCTTCGGCTGCTCTGAGCCCTTCGGTGAGACCCGACTCGATGCGTCGCACCCGGGACTGCCAATCCCCGGTTCGCAACAACTCGACCGACGCCACACCCACCGCGCAGGCCAGGGCGTTCGCCATGAATGTCGGGCCGTGCATCAAGGCTCCGGGCGGGTTCGCACTGATCGTGGCCGCGACGTCGCCCGTGCACAGGGTGGCCGCGAGTGTCAGGTAGCCGCCGGTCAGCGCTTTGCCGACGCACATGATGTCCGGGCTGACGCCGGCCTGGTCGGCGGCGAACATGGTGCCGGTGCGCCCGAACCCGGTCGCGATCTCGTCGAAGATGAGCAGCACGCCGTACTGGTCACAGGTGCGTCGCAGCTCGACGAGGTAGCGGGGATCGTGGAACCGCATCCCGCCGGCGCCCTGGACGACGGGTTCGACGATGACGGCGGCCAGTTCGTCAGCGTGGGCGGCGAGCAACTCCTCGAACTGCCCGACGTAGTCGGCGTCGAAGTCCCGGGGTGGAGGCGGGGCGAAGAGCTGGTCGGCGAGTAACGAGTTCTCCCCCGTCCACAGCTCGTGCATGCCGCCGTCGGGATCGCAGACGCTCATCGGGGTGAAGGTGTCGCCGTGGTAGCCGCCCCGCCAGGTCATCAAGCGGCGTTTGGCCGGATGTCCGCTGCTGCGCCAGTACTGCAGCGCCATCTTGACCGCGACCTCGATCGACACCGATCCGGAGTCGCTGAAGAACACCGTTTCCAGCCCCTGCGGCGTCACTTCGACGAGCAGTTGGGCGAGTCGGGCGGCGGGTTCGTGGGTCAGGCCACCGAACATGACGTGGTTCATGGTGGCGAGCTGGTCGGTGATCGCCGAATCGAGCGCGGGATGACCGTGGCCGTGCACCGCGGTCCACCACGACGCCATCGCATCGAGCACCTCGACCTGGCGTCCTTCGTGAATCACGGTCAGCCAGGCGCCCCGGGCGCCGACCGCGACGAGCGGCGGCACCGCACCGGCGCCGATCGGGCTGTAGGGATGCCAGACGTGGGCGGCGTCGATCGCGCTGATCTCAGCGGGCGTCATCGCACACACCTTCGGTAGATTAGCCGTCGATCATGATGACCCTTGCCCCCGCCCGGCCGGCACCGAGGACCGTCCCGGGCAGACCTTCGTCTGCCGCGGCGACCTCGTCGCGCCCCGGCATGGGCACCCGCACGTCCGGTTTCTACCGGCATGACCTCGACGGGCTGCGCGGCGTCGCCATCGCGCTCGTCGCGGTGTTCCACGTGTGGTTCGGGCGGGTGTCGGGCGGAGTCGACGTCTTCCTGGTCCTGTCGGGCTTCTTCTTCGGGGGACGGCTGCTGCGCGGTGCGCTGACCCCGGGTGCGTCGCTTCGCCCGGTGCCTGAGATCAAAAGGCTGGTGCGCAGACTGCTGCCGGCCATGGTCGTGGTGCTGGCCGCGTCCGCGGTATTGACGATCCTGATCCAGCCCGAGACACGCTGGGAGACGTTCGCCGACCAGAGCCTGGCGAGCCTGGGCTATTACCAGAACTGGGAGCTGTCCAACTCCGCCGCGGACTACCTGCGCGCCGGGGAGGCTGTCAGCCCGCTGCAGCACATCTGGTCGATGTCGGTGCAGGGGCAGTTCTACATCGCGTTCCTGGCCCTGATCCTGGTGTTCGCGTTCGCATTTCGCCGTCTTTTCGGCAGCCACATGCGCGCGGCGTTCGTCGTCCTGCTCGCCGGGCTGACCATCGCCTCGTTCGTGTACGCGATCATCGCGCACAACACCGATCAGGCCACCGCGTACTACAACAGCTTCGCCAGGGCCTGGGAGCTGCTCGTCGGTGTCCTCGTCGGGGCGGTCGTGCCGAACCTGCGCTGCCCGATGTGGTTGCGCGTCGCGATGTCGGTGACCGCGTTGGCGGTGATCCTGTCGTGTGGGGCGCTGATCGACGGGGTGCGGGAGTTCCCCGGCCCCTGGGCGCTCGTCCCGGTGGTGGCGACGCTGTTGTTCATCCTGTCGGCGGCCAACCGCAATGCTGATCCGCACACCGGCGGCGCGATGCCGGCACCCAACCGGCTGATGGCCAGCAAGCCCTTCGTGGCGCTGGGCGCGATGGCGTATTCGCTGTATCTGTGGCACTGGCCGCTGCTGATCTTCTACCTCGTCTACACCGGGGAGACCCGGGTCAACGTTGCCGAAGGAGCCGCCATCCTGGCGGTCTCCGGCGTGCTGGCCTGGTTGACCACCCGCTACGTCGAGGATCCGCTGCGCCAGCGCAGCGGGCCGTCGGCGGCGGTCAGCCCGGCCTCGCCGGTGCCGCTGCGGGTCCGCCTGCGGCGCCCGACGATCGTGCTCGGCTCGACGGTGGCGTTGCTGGGGGTGGCGCTGACCGCGACCTCGTTCACCTGGCGCGAGCACATCATGGTGCTGCGCGCCGACGGCAAGGAGCTCGCCGGCCTGTCGTCCCGCGACTACCCGGGCGCGCGCGCCCTCGTCGACGACGCCCGGGTGCCCAAGCTGCCGATGCGTCCGACGGTGCTGGAGGCCAAGGAAGACCTGCCCATCTCCACCATCGACAAGTGCATCAGCGACTTCTCCAATGCCGGGCTCATCAACTGCACCTACGGCGACCCGGACGCCGACCGAACCATTGCGCTGGCGGGCGGCTCGCACGCCGAGCACTGGATCACCGCACTGGATCTGCTCGGGCGGATGCACCACTTCAGGGTCGTCACCTACCTCAAGATGGGCTGTCCGCTGACCACCGAGGAAGCCCCGCTGATCATGGGCTCCACCCGTCGCGACCCGCAGTGCCACACGTGGAATCAGCGGGCGATGTCCGCGTTGATCGCCGACCGACCCGACTACGTCTTCACCACCTCCACCAGGCCGTGGAACACCAAGGACGGAGACGTCATGCCGGCCACCTACATCGGCATCTGGCAGAAGCTGCTCGACCACGACATTCCCGTGCTGGCGATGCGCGACACGCCGTGGATTCTCGACGAGGACCGCGAACCGTTCCGGCCCGCCGATTGCCTGGCCGACGGCGGTGACGCGGTGTCGTGCGGCATGGACCGCTCGATGGCCCTGGCCGACCACAATCCGACGCTGGACTTCATCAACCGCTTTCCCAACCTCAAGCCCCTGGACATGACGGACGCCGTGTGCCGCGCCGACACGTGCCGCGCCGTGGAGGGAAATGTGTTGATCTACCACGACTCCCATCACTTGACCGCGACCTACATGCGGTCGCTGGCCCCCGAACTGGGCCGTCAGATCGCCGCCGTCACCGGCTGGTGGACGGATTGATGACGTCGTCCGGTTCGACGTCCATCCCCACCGTCTGGCCCGGCGACGCCTATCCGCTGGGTGCCACGTACGACGGAGCGGGCACGAACTTCTCCCTGTTCTCCGAGGTCGCCGAACGGGTCGAGCTGTGCCTCATCGGCAAAGACGGCCGCGAGGAGCGCATCGAGCTCGACGAGGTCGACGGCTTCGTCTGGCACTGCTATCTGCCCACGGTGACCCCGGGCCAACGCTACGGATACCGGGTACACGGGCCGTGGAGCCCGTCGGCCGGACACCGGTGCGATCCCAGCAAGCTGCTGCTCGATCCGTACGGCAAGTCCTTCCACGGTGACTTCGCGTTCGGCCAGGCGCTGTACTCCTACGACCTGGAGGCCGACGACCTCGTCACCGGCGGTACGCCGCCACAGATCGACTCGCTCGGCCACACCATGACCAGCGTCGTGATCAACCCCTTCTTCCAGTGGGGCTCCGACCGCGCGCCACGCACGCCCTATCACGAGACGGTGATCTACGAAGCGCATGTCAAGGGCATGACCCAGGCGCACCCCGGCATCCCCGACGAGTTGCGCGGCACGTATGCCGGGCTGGCGCATCCGGCGATCATCGATCACCTCAAGTCGCTGAACGTGACCGCGATCGAGTTGATGCCGGTCCACCAGTTCCTCCACGACCACCGTCTGCTCGACCTCGGGCTGCGAAACTACTGGGGCTACAACACGTTCGGCTTCTTCGCCCCGCACGCCCAGTATGCCGCCACCAAACATGCCGGCGGTGCGGTCGGCGAGTTCAAGACCATGGTCCGCGCCTTCCACGAGGCCGGGATCGAAGTCATCCTCGACGTGGTCTACAACCACACCGCCGAGGGCAATCACCTCGGCCCCACCCTGAACTTCCGAGGCATCGACAACGCCGCCTACTACCGGCTGCTCGACGGTGACCTCCGCTACTACAAGGACTTCACCGGCACCGGCAACAGTCTCAACGCCCGGCATCCGCACACCCTGCAACTGATCATGGACTCGTTGCGGTACTGGGTCACCGACATGCACGTCGACGGGTTCCGCTTCGACCTGGCCTCCACGCTGGCGCGGGAGTTCTACGACGTCGACCGGTTGTCGGCGTTCTTCGACCTGGTGCAGCAGGATCCCGTGGTCAGCCAGGTAAAGCTCATCGCCGAACCGTGGGACGTCGGCGAGGGCGGCTACCAGGTCGGCAACTTCCCAGGTTTGTGGACCGAGTGGAACGGGAAGTATCGCGACACTGTGCGTGACTACTGGCGGGGAGAGCCCGCAACCCTCGGCGAATTCGCGTCCCGGCTGACCGGGTCGTCGGATCTGTACGAGGCGACGGGCCGCCGGCCGTCGGCGAGCATCAACTTCGTCACCTGTCACGACGGTTTCACGCTGGCCGATTTGGTCTCGTACAACGAGAAGCACAACGAGGCCAACGGAGAGGACAACCGCGACGGCGAGAGCCACAACCGGTCGTGGAACTGCGGGGTCGAGGGACCGACCGACGATCCCGAGATCCTCACCCTGCGGGGACGGCAGATGCGCAACATCATGGCCACCCTGATGCTCTCGCAGGGCACCCCGATGATCGCGCACGGCGACGAGATCGGCCGCACCCAGTCGGGGAACAACAACGTCTACTGCCAGGATTCCGAACTGTCCTGGATGGACTGGTCGCTGTGTGACACCAACGCCGACCTGTTGGCTTTCACCCGCAAGGTGGTCAAGTTCCGCAAGGACCATCCGGTGTTCCGGCGCCGACGGTTCTTCGAGGGAAAGCCGATCCGCACCGGCGACCAGGTTCGCGACATCGCCTGGTTGACGACCTCCGGCAAGGAGATGGACTACGACGACTGGGGTGCCGGGCTGGGCACCTGCGTCGCCGTCTTCCTCAACGGAGAGGCCATCCCCGCCCCCAACGAACGCGGCGAGCGCGTCATCGACGACTCGTTCCTGCTGTGCTTCAACGCCCACGACCACATTCAGGACTTCGTTGTGCCTCAAGGCAATTACGCCAACGAGTGGGAGGCCGCGCTCGACACCGCCGACCCCACCGGAACCACCGCCCTCACAGTATCCGCCGGGGAGAAAGTCTCGCTGGCACCGCGCTCACTTCTCGTACTGCGTAAGACCGCCTGATGGTCGTCACCTCGACCTACCGGCTGCAGATGCGGGGCCCTGCCAGCGGTCAGGCGTTCACCTTCGCCGACGCCGAGAAGCTGGTGGATTACCTCGCCGAACTCGGTGTCTCCCACCTCTACCTGTCCCCCATCCTCACCGCCACCGAAGGCTCGGGACACGGTTATGACGTCACCGACCCGACCACGGTGTCGGCTGAACTCGGCGGCGCGGAGGGCTTCGCCCGCCTGGTCGCCTCCGCCGACGCCGCCGGCCTCGGCGTCATCGTCGACATCGTGCCCAACCACGTCGGCGTCGACGCACCGCGACAGAACCGGTGGTGGTGGGACCTGTTGACGCACGGGCGCCAGTCGAAGTACGCCCGCTATTTCGACATCGACTGGGGCGTCGACCCGGACGGACGAATCCTGTTGCCGGTACTCGGATCCGACTCCGACGTCGCGGACCTGGTGGTGGACCGGGGACAGGACGGAGCCGTGCTGCGGCTCGGGGATCTGGAGTTCCCGGTCAGTCCCGGCACCGGGGAGGGCACCGGACCGGAGGTGCACGACCGCCAGCACTACAAGCTGATCGGCTGGCGAAACGGGGTGTGCGGGTATCGGCGCTTCTTTTCGATCACGTCGCTGGCCGGGCTGCGCCAGGAGGACCGCGAGGTGTTCGACGCGACCCACGTCGAGGTACGCCGCTGGTTCAGCGAGGGCCTGGTCGACGGCATCCGGATCGATCATCCCGACGGCTTGTCCGATCCCACCGGCTATCTCGAATGGTTGCGTGACCTCACCGGCCCGCAGGCCTGGATCGTCATCGAGAAGATCCTCGCCGTGGACGAGGCGCTCGACCCGAGCCTTCCCGTCGACGGAACCACCGGTTACGACGCGCTGCGCGAGACCGGAGGACTGTTCATCGACCCGACCGGCCGGGATGCGCTGACCGGACTCACCGAGTCAGCCGGCATCGACTACGCCGCCATCGCCGAGGAAGCCCGCCGGCTGAAACGCCAGGCAGTCACCGAAACGCTGGCCAGTGAACTGGCCCGGCTGCACCGAGCGGTGGTGGCTGCCGCCGGCGCCGATCACGACCGTCTACCCGAGTCGATCGCGGTCCTGCTCAGCCACGTGGGCGTGTACCGGTCCGATTACCGGGCACTGGCCCAGGTGCTGCCGGTGGCCATCTCGGAAACGGCATCTGAGCATCCCGAGCTGAGCCGGCCGTTGGAGCTGCTCAGCGCGGCGCTGAGCAACGCCGAGGAAGTCGGGGTGCGGCTGCAGCAGCTGTGCGGTGCCGCCACCGCCAAGTCGATGGAGGACTGCCTGTTCTACCGCGACCCCCGGCTGGTGTCGCTCAACGAGGTGGGCGGCGAGCCCGAGTACTTCGGCGTCAGCGCCGCAGAGTTCCACCAACGTGCGACGGTGCGGGCCACGCTGTGGCCGCGCGCGATGACGACGCTGAGCACCCACGACACCAAGCGCGGTGAGGACGTGCGGGCCCGTATCGGGGTGCTGTCCCAGGTGCCGTCGCTGTGGTCCGAGCTCGTCGGTGGCTGGCAGCGCACGGCCCCGGCCCCGGACGCACAGACCGCCATGTTCCTGCTGCAGAACATGTTCGGGGTGTGGCCGCGAGATGGCGTGGTGAGCGCCGAGCTGCGTCAGCGTCTGCATGCGTACGCAGAGAAGGCCATCCGCGAGGCTGCGCTGCACACGACCTGGAATGATCCCGACACCGGGTTCGAGGAGGCCGTGCACGCGTGGATCGACACGGTGATCGACGGGCCCGTCGCCGTCGAGATGACGGCGCTGGTGGATCGGCTCGGTCCGCACGCAGATTCCGATGCGCTGGGGCAGAAGCTGATCGCGCTGACCGCGCCCGGGATCCCCGACGTCTACCAGGGCACCGAGCTCTGGGAGGACAGCCTCGTCGATCCGGACAACCGTCGCGAGGTGGACTACTCCGAACGCCGCACCGCGCTGGACACCATGACCCACCCGAAGATGCGGGTGGTGCGTGCGGCCCTCCGGCTGCGCCGGGAGCGCCCGGACACGTTCGTCTCGGGTACCTACCGTCCGGTGCCCGCCGACGGGGCATTGGCCGAGCATGTGGTGGCCTTCCTACGTGGCGAGGACGTCCTGGTCGCTGTAAGTCGCTGGACCGTGCGCCTGGGCGACAGCGGTTGGGAAGACACGACGGTGGCGCTGCCCGAGGGCGAATGGATCGACGTCCTCTCCAACGCCCAACGTCGCGGCACGGTACCGGCCGGTGAGTTGTTCGCCGAGATGTCCGTCGCATTGCTGGTGCGCGCCGATGCCTGAGCATGAATTCGCCGTCTGGGCACCACGTCCCGACCTGGTGCGCCTCGACGTCGAGGGCACCCTGCACCCGATGACCCGCGGAGAGGACCACTGGTGGCGCGCCGTGGTCGACACGGCCGACGACGCCCGCTACGGGTTCGTCCTCGACGACAACCCCAAGGTGCTGCCCGACCCGCGCTCTCCACGCCAGCCCGACGGAGTGCATGAGCGCTCGGCCCTGTGGCGTCCGGCCCCGGATGCGTGGACCGACCGTGACTGGCAGGGCCGCTCCATCGAAGGCGCCGTGATCTACGAGTTGCACATCGGCACATTCACTCCCGATGGCACGTTCGACGCCGCGATCGAGAAGCTGGACCACCTGGTCGACCTCGGTGTCGACTTCGTCGAGGTGATGCCCGTCAACGCCTTCGGCGGCACGCACGGCTGGGGTTACGACGGTGTGCTCTGGTATGCGGTGCACGAACCCTACGGCGGGCCAGACGGATTGATCCGGTTCGTCGACGCCTGCCACACCCGTGGGCTCGGCGTGTTGATCGACGCGGTGTTCAACCACCTCGGCCCCTCAGGGAACTACCTGCCCGAGTTCGGTCCTTACCTGTCCACCGGTTCCAACCCGTGGGGCGAGTCGATCAACATCGCTGACGGCGAGGCCGACGAAGTCCGGCGCTACATCCTGGATTGCGCGCAGCGGTGGATGCAGGATTTCCACGCCGACGGCCTGCGCCTGGATGCGGTGCACGCCCTCGTCGACACGACCGCGATCCACATCCTGGAAGAGATGTCTGCCGAAACCGACGACCTGGCAGCACGGGTCGGTCGGCCGCTGTCCCTGATCGCCGAGAGCGACCTCAACGATCCCCGGCTGATCACCCCGCGCGACGCAGGCGGTCTGGGCATGACCGCGCAGTGGGACGACGACATCCACCACGCGATCCACGCGGCCGTGTCCGGCGAACGGCAAGGCTACTACTCGGATTTCGGTTCTCTGGAGACGCTCGCGCAGACGTTGCGCGGCGGCTACTTCCACGCGGGCACCTACTCGTCGTTCCGGCACCGCCGCCACGGCCGGCCACTGGACACCGCCACGATTCCAGCCACCCGGCTGCTGGCCTACACAGTGACCCACGACCAGGTCGGCAACCGTGCGATCGGTGACCGGCCGTCGCAGAACCTGACCCCGGGCCAGCTTGCCATCAAGGCTGCGCTTGCCCTCGGATCGCCCTATACCGCCATGCTTTTCATGGGTGAAGAGTGGGCGTCGTCGTCACCGTTCCAGTTCTTCAGTTCCCATCCCGAGCCGGAACTGGCCCGCGCCACGGCCGAGGGCCGCAAGCGGGAGTTCGCCGAACACGGTTGGGATGCCGACGCCATCCCCGACCCGCAGGATCCGCAGACATTCCTGCGTTCCAAGCTCGATTGGGACGAGGTCGACACCGGCGAGCACGCCGGTCTGCTCGACTTCTACCGCGGTCTGATCGCATTGCGCCGGTCCGAACCCGACATGGGCGATCCCTGGCTGGACCATCTGCGTGTCGACTACGACGAAGACGCTCGCTGGGTCGTCATGCGGCGCGGTGCGCTGGCGATCTGCTGCAACATCGGTGCCGAGCCGGTCGACGTCCCTGTCACCGGGGAGACCGTGTTGGCCTTCGGCGAGACGTCATCCGGGAGCGGCACCTCGAGGCTGGGCGGGCACTCGGTGGCAGTACTGCGCGCCTGAGGTGGCGGTGGAGCCGGCCGCGCGGTGTCAGGTCAGGTAGCGGTAGGTCGGCGACCCGGGCTCGAGCAACTGCACGTGGCATTCCGACGTCCGCATCCGCGCCATGAGTCCCTCCAGGTCGGCGGCCGAGCCCATCTCGATGCCGACCAGCGCTTCTCCGGTCTCCCGGTTGTTGCGTTTGACGTATTCGAACAACGTGATGTCGTCGTTGGGGCCGAGAACCTCGTCGAGGAAGCGGCGCAGCGCCCCCGGCTCCTGGGGGAAGTCGACGAGGAAGTAGTGCTTGAGGCCCAGGTGGACCAACGACCGTTCGAGCACCTCTCCGTAGCGGGAGACGTCGTTGTTGCCACCGGAGATCAGACACACCACCGTGGAGCCCGGCTCGATGTCGGCTTCTGTCAGCGCGGCCACGGAGAGCGCGCCTGCAGGCTCGGCGATGATGCCTTCGTTCTGGTACAGGTCGAGCATGGCGGTGCACACGGCGCCCTCGTCGACGGTGGTGATCGACACCATGTCCCCCGCTGCGGTGAGGGCCTCGAACGGCTTGGTGCCCACACGAGCGACCGCGGCCCCGTCGACGAACTGGTCGACGTGGTCGAGCGTGACCGGGGCGCCGTTGGCCAGCGCCGCCACCAGCGCCGCCGCTCCGGCGGGTTCGACGCCGAGCACCGAGGTGGTGGCGGTGCGCTCGGCGAGGAACGTGGTGATCCCGCTGATGCAGCCGCCGCCGCCGACCGGGACGATCACAGTGTCGGGTTCGGCACCGAGCTGGTCGAGGATCTCCACCGCGATGGTGCCCTGGCCTGCCATCGTGCGCACATCGTCATACGGCGGCACCAGCGTCGCGCCGGTGCGCGCCACATCCTCGCGCGCGGCCTCGGCGGCCATGTCGTAGGTCTTTCCTCCCACGATGAGTTCGATGAAGTCCCCGCCGTGGTAGCGGATCCGGTCGCGCTTCTGTTTGGGCGTCTTCGCCGGGACGTACACCCGTCCGTGCACGCCCATCGACCGGCAGGCCAGCGCGAACCCCTGGGCGTGGTTGCCGGCCGATGAGCACACCACCCCGGCGGCTTTCTCGTCGGGGCTGAGCTGCATCAACAGGTTGTAGGCGCCGCGAAGCTTGTACGACCGCACGGCCTGCAGGTCCTCACGCTTGAGATAGACCTGCGCGCCGGTGATCTGCGACAGTCTCTCGCTGAACTGCAGCGGCGTGGTGGAGACGACGCCCGCAATTCGCCGCGCCGCATCATCGATGTCCGCGGCGCAAAGCGGCGCGGCGGGACCGGTGCGGGGACGGTGGCTCAGGTCAGCGGACACCGATCAATGGTGCCACCCCGGGCTCGACCGGCAAAAATCGGAATTCCGCGCCACCCGGCGAACCCGCTGACAGCACGCCCCGAAAACGGTGTTTCGGGTGGCCGAAAACTTTCCTACGAGCTATCGTCAAACCATGACCACCGTCCACCACCTGCGCGACGTCGTGACCCGTCCTGCGTCGACGGTGTCGATTGCCGGCGTGCCCTGGCCCACCTTCAAGGTCGTGGCCCTGGTTCTCGGCCTGCTGGTGTTCGCCGTCGTCGCAGTCGCGACAGCGTCGGCAGCCCCGGCGGTGCTCAGCGGAGCCGGCGTCGCCGCAGTGGTCTGGATCGTGTGCGGTGTGACACCTCCCGGCAGCCACTGAACCCCAGGCGGAGAGCACCCTCGCTGAAGCCGGCGGGGTTCCGGCGGCCGATCGCTGTGCCGGCGCTCATACCGCCTCACACCCGCCCCGGCGAATCCGCTGCGCGGCGAACCGCAGGCAGTACCGACAAGCTTGCCACCTGGATGGCGATGACGACGGCGATCAGCGCACCGACGGACTGCGAATACAGCAGACCCGTCAAGGCTCCCCCGGCAGCCGCCGCGACGCCGATCACGGCCGCGTACATCCCGTAGGCGGTGGCCCGTCGGGCCGGCTCCACCAGGTCGGCGACGACGGCGCGCAACGTGGACTCCTGGATGCCGACCGCCGAACCCCAGAGCACAGCCCCGATCACCACCGCAATCACGGCGTCCTGGAACGCGAAGACCGGCACGAGGGCTGCCAACAGCGGCAGTGCCACCAATACGCGTGCACCCCGGCGGTCATACATCCAACCGGTGGCCAACGCCGCCACCGCATCAGCGGCCATCGCGGTCGCGTAGATGACCGGGACCAGCGCCACCGTCACGATCCGACGCTCGACCAGATGAAACGACAGCACACCGAAGGTCGTGAAGCCGAGCATCGTGGCGGCCGAGAATCCCGCATACACCCAGAAAGCCCGCGGAAGAGCCCGCACAAAGCGCTGCGTCTCGACTTCCGGCGCAGATGGGGACTCCGTCGCAACCACGACCTCGTAGGCTGCGGGCTCGGGCACCCGGGCCCGCAGCCACAGCAGCAGAACCAGCACGGCGACCCCGGGAAGCGCGAGAAGCGCGAACGTGGGGCGGTAGTCGCCACCGAAGATGACCAGCATGGCCGCGACGGCGAGGGGGCCGACGAAGGCACCGACCTGGTCCATCGCCTCGTGCACAGCGAACCCGCGGCCCCGGCCGGTCACCGACGTGGCATGCGAGAGCAGCGTGTCCTTGGCAGGGCTGCGCACAGCCTTGCCCACCCGTTCGGCGATCACCAGCGCCGCGGCTACCCAGACCGCACCGGCGAGCCCCAGGAAAGGCACCGTGACCACCGTCAGGAAATAGCCGCTGATCGCCCAGGCCCAGAAGTGGCCCGTCCGGTCGGCCAACGGTCCGGACACAATTCGCAACAGCAACGCCGCCGCTTCGCCCACCCCCGTCACGACACCCACGACGACTGCGGTCGCCCCGAGCGAAGCCAGAAGCGGACCGGTGATCGACCGTGCGCCTTCGTAGACGATGTCGGCGAGCAGGCTGATCAGGCCGAAGGTGGTGACGAACCGCCAGGCGCTCAGTCCCACCCCCGACCTTGGCGTCATCCCCCCAGACAGCCCGGACCCAGCAGCTCCTTGAGATCGCCCATCAACGCCGAGGACGGGGTCACCCGCAGTGACTGATCCAGTTCGAGGGTGGTGATGCGCTCACCACTGATCAACCGCAGGTGCACCTGCGCCGTGCCGGGATGGCGGGCCAGCACCTGCTTGAGCGCGGTGACCTTGTCGACCGTGCACTGCCGGGTCGGCAGACTCACCGCGACGGGACGGTTGACCTGTGCGCTGGAGAAGTCGGGCACGATCAGCTCGTTGGCGATCAGCGAGATCCGGTCGTCGCGGATAGCCACCTTGGCCCCGACCAGCACCACGACGTCGTCGGCGATCTCAGCACCGAACATCGAGTACGTCTGAGGGAAGAACAACACCTCGATCCCGCCGGTCAGATCCTCGATCTGGGCGGAGGCCCACGGCAGGCCGTTCTTGTTGACCCGCCGGTTCACCGAGGCCAGAATGCCGCCCACCCGCACCTGGGTGTCGTTGGCGATGTCCCCGTCCAGGATGGCCGGGATCTGGGTGTCGACCTGCGCGGCGAGAAGGTGTGCGATGCCGTTGAGCGGGTGACCGGAGACGTAGAGGCCGAGCATCTCGCGCTCGAGCGCGAGTTTGTGCTTGTCCTCCCACTCGTCGTCGGGCACTTTGATCGTGAAGACCGACTCCCCGGCGTCGGCGCCGTCACCGCCGCCGAACAGATCGAACTGCCCCATCGCCTCGGCCTTCTTGGTGCCCAGCACCGAGTCGACGGCGTCGGTGTGGACCAGGAACAGGCCCTTGCGCGGATGCTCGAGCGAGTCGAAAGCACCGGCTTTGATCAGCGATTCGGTGACCTTCTTCGTGCACGCCGCGATGTCGATCTTGTTGAGGTAGTCGGAGAAGTCGGTGAACTTGCCCTTCTCGGTGCGCGTGCTCACCAGAGACGAGACGACGTTGGCCCCCACGTTGCGCACCGCACCGAGTCCGAAGCGGATGTCGTTGCCGACCGAGGCGAAGTTCTGCACCGACTCGTTGACGTCCGGCGGCAGCACAGTGATGCCGAGCCGGCGGCAGTCGGCCAGATACACCGCTGCCTTGTCTTTGTCGTCGCCGACCGAGGTGAGCAGACCGGCCATGTATTCGGCCGGGTAGTTCGCCTTCAGGTAAGCCGTCCAGTACGAGACCAGGCCGTAACCGGCCGCGTGCGACTTGTTGAACGCGTATCCGGCGAACGGCAGGATGGTGTCCCACAACGCCTTGACCGCACCCTCGGAGAAGCCGTTGTTGGTCATGCCTTCGTGGAAGCTCTTGTACTCGGCCTCGAGCACCTCGAGTTTCTTCTTGCCCATGGCTTTTCGCAGCGCATCGGCTTTGCCCATGGTGTAGGAGGCCACCTTCTGGGCGATGAACATGATCTGCTCTTGGTAGACGATCAGGCCGTAGGTCTCGGCCAGGATCTCCGAGAGCGGCTCCTCGAGTTCGGGGTGAATCGGCTTGATCGGCTGGCGGCCGTTCTTGCGGTCGGCGTAGTCGTTGTGGGCGTTCATGCCCATCGGTCCGGGCCGGTACAGCGCGAGCACGGCGACGATGTCGTTGAACTCGGTGGGCTGCATCCGGCGCAGCAGGTCGCGCATGGGCCCACCATCGAGCTGGAACACGCCGAGCGTGTCGCCACGACCGAGCAGCTCGTAAGCCTTGGGGTCGTCGAGTGCCAGCGACTCCAGATCGAGATCGATGCCCCGGTTGGCTTTGATGTTCTCGATGCAGTCCCCGATGATCGTCAGGTTCCGCAGCCCGAGGAAGTCCATCTTCAGCAGACCGATGGCTTCACACGACGGGTAGTCCCAGCCGGTGATCACCGCGCCGTCCTGCGGACGGCGCCACAGCGGGATCGAGTCGATCAGCGGCTCGGAGCTCATGATCACCGCGCAGGCGTGCACCCCGGCGTTGCGGACCAGGCCCTCCAGCCCGCGCGCGGTCTCGTAGATGGTGCGCACGTCGGGGTCGGTGTCGATGAGGGCCCGGACCTCGGCGGCTTCCTTGTACCGCTCGTGGTTGGGGTCGGTGATGCCCGAGACGGGGATGTCCTTGGCCATGATCGGCGGTGGCAGCGCCTTGGTGATCCGGTCGGCAATCGCGAACCCGGGCTGGCCGTAGTGCACGCGCGCCGAATCCTTCAGCGCGGCTTTGGTTTTGATGGTGCCGAAGGTGATCACCTGGGCGACCCGGTCGCTACCCCACCGGTTGGCCGCGTACCGCAGCATCTCGCCGCGACGACGGTCGTCGAAGTCGATGTCGATGTCGGGCGCCGACGGACGCTCGGGGTTGAGGAACCGCTCGAAGAGCAGGCCGTGCGGGATGGGGTCGATGTTGGTGATGCCCAGCGCGTAGGCCACCAGGGAACCGGCCGCCGAACCACGCCCGGGGCCCACCCGGATGTCGACGGACTTCGCGTAGTTGATGAGGTCCGCGACGATCAGGAAGTACGACGGGAAGCCCTTGTCGCAGATGACCTTGATCTCGTAGTTCGCCCGGTCGATGTAGTCCTGGCCGACCGCTCCGGGGAAGCGCCGCTCCAGTCCCGCCATCACCTCGTGCTGCAGCCAGGAGGCCTGGTCGTGACCGTCGGGCACCGGGAAGATCGGCATCCGGTCGCGCGGCTCCCACACGTCGGCGTACGACGTGACGCGCTCGGCGATCAGCAGAGTCGAGTCACAGGCCCCCGGGACCTGGTCGTCCCACAGTGCCCGCATCTCGGCGGCGGACTTGAGGAAGTAACCGTCGCCGTCGAACTTGAACCGGTTGGGGTCCGAGAGCGTCTTGCCGGTCTGGATACACAGCAGCGCCTCGTGGTTCTGCGCGGCGTCGCGGGTGACGTAGTGGCAGTCGTTGGTGGCCAACGGCGGGATGTTGAGTTTGCGTCCCACCTCCAGCAGTCCCTCGCGGACGCGGCGCTCGATGTCGAGGCCGTGATCCATCAATTCGAGGAAGAAGTTCTCCGGGCCGAATATCTCGCGCCACTTCGCTGCGGCTTCCAGCGCCTCGCGCTGGTGCCCGAGCCGCAACCGGGTCTGCACCTCGCCCGACGGGCACCCGGTGGTGGCGATGATGCCCTCCGCATGCTCGGCGATCACCTCGGCATCCATCCGTGACCACTTGCCGAGCTGGCCCTCGAACGACGCCAGCGAGGAGAGCTTGAACAGATTGCGCAGCCCGGTGGCACTCTCGGCGACCATCGTCATGTGCGTGTAGGCGCCGCTGCCCGAGACGTCGTCAGACTTCTGGCTCGGATCGCCCCAGAGCACCCGCTTGGTGTCGAAACGCGACGCCGGGGCGATGTAGGCCTCGATCCCGATGATCGGTTTGATGCCGGCGTCCGTCGCGGCGTTGTAGAACTCGCTGGCACCGAACATGTTTCCGTGATCGGTCATCCCGATCGCGGGCATCTCCAGCCTCTGCGCCTCGGCCAGCATGGGCTTGACCTTGGCGGCACCGTCGAGCATCGAATACTCGGTGTGGTTGTGCAGATGCACAAAAGACCCTGAAGACCCTGAAGACCGCCCGTCTGAACCACTCATAGGCCAGCCAGTCTATGACCGCCCACCGACAGCGCGCGGCGTGTCGCGGTGCGTGTCTCGCAGCGGTCGACTACCCGGCCGCAACCGGCCCCGGCCGGTGCCGCTCACGCGTCGACAGGCGCCGCGACAGGCGATTCCAGCAATCCGCTCTCGAAGAGAGTCAACAATTGCCTGGCAACACCACCGGCGTCGTCGTCGGCCGTTCTGCCCCGAAGAAAGCCGGCATGAAATCCCGCGCCCCAGAATAACCCGGCCAGCATGTCCGCCACCGCAGCGGCGTCGATGTCCGACGGCAACTCGCCGCGCCGTATCGCCTTCAGGACCACAGAATCGTAGAACGAATGCACGGCGGCGAAGATGCGCGCCGCGGCCTCGGCCCGATGTGGTCCACGGTGGTGTTCCAACCGGGCCGCGACGAGGAACCGCAGCGTATCGGCGTCCTCGAGGCTCCACCGCTGCAACGACTCGAGAAAGCTGGCCAACTGGTTGCGCAGGCCGACCTTTCGCTCGGCGTCGGCGACGCAAACCACCATGGCGTGGTGAACCTCGGCGAGGAGCACGTCGTAGATCTGCTCACGGCTGCCGAAGTAATAGTGCAGCGTGGGTCTGCTCACCCCGGCCCGCAGCGCGATCTGCTGAAACGTCGCCGCCTGGTAACCGCGTTCGGTGATGACGCCCCGGGCAGCGACCAGGATCCCGCGGCGCGTCGTCTCGGAATCAGCCCCCACCGGGCGGCCACGCCCCCGAGGGCGCTCCCCGGCCGAGCTGACATTCTCCACGAGCAAACGTTATTGCATAGCTATTGGGGGGTCAATCGCACCGATCGCAAATCTTCAGGCTGCGGCGGTGTGCGCGGTGCGCCGGTCGGAGCGCGCGCGGCGAACCGCGCCGACGGTGAACACCGCCAGCGCCAGCCAGATGAGCGCGAAACCCAACCAGCGTGCCGGTGGCATCGGTTCGTGGCCGACCAACACGCCCCAACTGAGTTGCATCGCCGGGGTCATGTAGAACAGCAGCCCCAACGAGACCATCGCCAGCCGCTGCGCCGCAGCGGCGAACAGCAGCAGCGGCAGCGCGGTGAGCACGCCGGCCAGGATCATCAGCACCACGTGTGTGCCGCCGTGGCCGGTGAATGTCGCATGCCCGGCGGCGGCGGTGATCCCGATGTAGGCGAGCGCGAACGGCGTCGCCAAGCCCGCCTCGATGCCGACGCTGACGCGCGGGTCGGTGGACACCGACTTCTTCACCGCGCCGTACATGCCGAACGACAACGCCAGCCCCAGGCCGATCACCGGAGGCGCCCCGACATTGATCGTCAACACGACGACCGCGACGACCGCGATCACCAGGGCGCTCAGCTGCCAGCGATTCAGCCGTTCCCGGAAGACCACCAGCCCCAGCGCTATCGAGACCAGCGGGTTGATGAAATATCCCAGCGCGGCGTCGACGAC
>Ga0208330_1000445_pt1 | contig 19007 bp, 16 predicted proteins | sample DeeseametaMP1896_FD_184180 | JGI IMG/M metagenome (GOLD analysis project Ga0208330, IMG submission 184180) | Marine microbial communities from the Deep Pacific Ocean - MP1896 (SPAdes) | ecosystem: Environmental > Aquatic > Marine > Oceanic | place: East of Hawaii, North Pacific Ocean | collected...
CCCAGGCTCCACTGGTGCGCACGTACGTGCTCGACACCAGCGTCCTGCTCGCCGATCCCGGCGCACTGCGCCGCTTCGCCGAGCACGAGGTCGTCCTCCCCGTCGTGGTGATCACCGAGCTGGAGGGCAAGCGTCACCACCCGGAGCTGGGCTACTTCGCCCGCACCGCCCTGCGCCTGCTCGACGAGCTGCGCGTCACCCACGGTCGGCTCGACAACGCGGTCCCCGTGGGCGAGGAGGGCGGCAGCATCCGGGTGGAGCTCAACCACACCGACCCCGGCTCGCTGCCCTCGGGCTTCCGCCTCGGCGACAACGACACCCGCATCCTCGCGGTCGCCAAGAACCTCGCCGACGAGGGCGCCGCGGTCACGCTGGTCTCCAAGGACCTCCCGCTCCGCATCAAGGCCTCGGCCGTCGGCCTGGACGCCGAGGAGTACCGCGGCGAGACCATCTCCGAGTCCGACCCCGGCTACTCCGGCATGGCCGAGATGGACGTCCTCGCCTCCGACCTCGACGAGCTGTACGACGACGGGGTGATCGACCTCGGCGAGGCCCGTGACATGCCCTGCCACCAGGGCCTCGTGCTGCTCTCGGACCGCGGGACGGCCCTGGCGCGGGTCGGCGCCGACAAGCGCGTGCACCTGGTCCGCGGCGACCGGGAGGCGTTCGGCCTGCACGGTCGCTCCGCGGAGCAGCGCATCGCGCTCGAGCACCTGCTCGACCCCGAGGTCGGCATCGTGTCGCTGGGCGGCCGTGCCGGCACCGGCAAGTCGGCGATGGCGCTGTGCGCCGGCCTGGAGGCGGTGATGGAGCGCCGCCAGCACAAGAAGGTCGTGGTGTTCCGCCCGCTCTTCGCCGTGGGCGGCCAGGAGCTCGGCTACCTGCCCGGCTCGGAGTCGGAGAAGATGTCGCCCTGGGCGCAGGCCGTCTTCGACACCCTCGGCGCGATGACCTCGCGCGACGTCATCGACGAGGTCCTCGACCGCGGGATGCTCGAGGTGCTGCCGCTGACCCACATCCGCGGCCGCTCGCTGCACGACTCCTTTGTGATCGTCGACGAGGCGCAGAGCCTGGAGCGCAACGTGCTCCTCACGGTGCTCTCGCGCATCGGCGCCAACTCCAAGGTGGTGCTCACCCACGACGTCGCGCAGCGCGACAACCTGCGGGTCGGGCGCCACGACGGTGTCGTGGCGGTCATCGAGAAGCTCAAGGGCCACCCGCTCTTCGCGCACGTGACCCTGACCCGCTCCGAGCGCTCGCCGATCGCGGCGCTGGTCACCGAGATGCTGGAGAACATGACGGTCTGACCCCCTCCGTCCCACCCGTCACACGCCGGTCCCGCCGCTGCGGCGGGGCCGGCGTGTGCTCGCTCACGATCTCCTGCCGAGCCCAGCCTGGGAGGCATCGGATCGGCCCGGGTCGATTTGGGTCGTCGGGGACCCTGGGGCATCGTGACCGTTTCGTGACCTCGCGGTCACGCGTCCCCCGTCGTCGCACCACCTGGTTGTCTGTCTGTGTCACACCGTTCTTACACGCCCAAGCACGCCGCCCCGCGCCACTCGTCCCAGAGTCGTGCGCAGGGCCGGACGATCCTGCGCGCCTCGGCCCGGCGTACGACGCTGATCGCCTCGACCGTCGCGGTCGGTGCGACCGGTGCCGCCATCGGCGCCGGCCTGCTGGTGTCCCCGGTCGAGACGATGGCCACGGTCAGCGCCGACGAGGCCTCCCCGCTGTCGGTGAGCATCGCCCCGGCCGCCGACCGGGAGACGCGTGACGACGACGTGTCGCGCTCGGCCGAGCGCCGCGAGGCCCGGCAGGAGAAGCGCGCGGCCCGGCAGGAGAAGAAGGAGCGCGAGGCCCGTCGGGCGGCGCGTGAGGAGCGTCGAGCCGAGCGGCAGGCCGCGAAGGACCCGCGCTCGGTCGCGCGGTCGCTGCTGGGGGAGTACGGCTTCTCCGACGACCAGTTCGGCTGCCTCGATGCACTGTGGGTCAGCGAGAGCGACTGGCGCATCGACGCCGACAACCCCACCTCCTCGGCCTACGGCATCCCGCAGGCGCTCACCGAGACCCACGACCTGCCGGCCGACTACATGACCAACGCCGAGACGCAGATCCGCTGGGGTCTGGGCTACATCGCCGACTCCTACGGCAGCCCCTGCAGCGCCTGGTCGTTCAAGCAGGGCAACGGCTGGTACTGAGTGGGACCGGACCTGAAAATGTCACCGGTTTCGGACATGAGATGTCACCGGATCGGACATGAGATGTCACCGGATCGGACGTGAAATGTCACCGGTTCGGACACGGAATGTCACCGGTCGACGGCGGCAGCGTCACTGCGTAGGGGGGGGGCTCAGCCGAGGCCAGCACGCAATGACGCGCGAGCCCTCGCGCTGAACTGGGAAGAGGACCTGTCATCGAGGGTCCGGCACCCCGTTGCCTGACGAGGGCGGGAGGGTGCTGGGCAGGATTCGTGTCTGGAACAGTCCGGCGGACACCTCGTACAACTTCGTGTTGGGGGGCACCAGCACCCCGACTTGGCGGAGGTCCGTCGCTGAACCAGCAGACCTCGCTCCCACCCGCTGTGCCGAAGGCGGCACCTAGTCAGGTTGGTGCGGTGGGCGGTCCAGAGCGTAGAGGAGCGCTGCCGATGGCGTGGGGCGTCCTGCGTTGTTGTCGAGTGCACCGAGGCTTGTGAGTGTGCTGACTGCGTTGCGTGTGAAGACCGAGTGGTGGCCGCTGGGGCCGAGGGACCCGTTTAGGACTCGGGTCAGTACGCGCGCTACACCGTCGTTGATGCCGCGCCGATCAGTCTTGGCTTTCGTGGCGGCCTGTACTGCCTTGTAAGCGGTGGCGTAGTCGTCGGGGACGAGTTGGAGCATGTCTGCTCGGACGGCGAGCGCGACGCCCGTGCCTTCGAGCAGTGGAGCCAGGTCGACTTTCGCTGCGTGCACCTCCTTGCGCGTCCACTTCAGAGCGTGGGCGATGTCTCGCACGCTGACTTGGATGCGGCTGGCGAGCAGGTAACCCGCCAGTGTCGAGGCGGCGGTGGATGCAGTGGGGGATGCAGCGGCTGCGTCGGTGTCCACGGTGCCTGGAGGAAGATCGTCTGCGAGTGCAGCGGCCTCGTCATCGGTTCGGCTATCAGGGGCGGTGTGGGGAGTCGTGAAGAGGTCTTGGGGGCGGCAGCCGAGTGAGTCGGCGAGGTGGATCAGCCCGGTGACTGTGACTTGGCGTACCGCAGCGGTGTCTCCGGCCTCGATCCGTTGGAAGACGACCTTGTTGACCCCGAGGAGGTCTGCGGCGGTCGAGACGCTGAGGCGGGCTTCGATGCGGCGGCGGCGGATGGTTTCGCCGTGCAGTGTCGTCATGAGATTCGCCTGTACAAGTAGCCGCTTCCGGCGTGCCAGATTTTGCGGGTGTGGTCGCTGTTGTGACTGTGAGGTCCAGCGATGAGGACTCCGGTGTCGCGGGCGGCGGTGGTGAGTGCTGCGCCGATGGTGCTCAGTCCGATGAGGGGTTCTGCTTCGTCGGCGTCTTCGAGTGCGCGTCGCAGCGTCTGCGCTGCCAGGTAGATCCGCGCATGCTCGTGCAGGGGCTGGGTGTTGAGGCGACCTTCGGCGAGGGCTGCACGGGCCTGACCTACACGGAAGTTGGCGATCTGGTCGACGTTGAGGTGGTAGCCGTAGAGGGTGCAGATGGCGGGGCGAACGGGGTCGCGGTAGGCACGCAGGGACAGCCAGTCGGTCTCGGTGTAGGCGGGCCTGCGGCTGTTGGCTAGCAGCGCGATTAGCCGGTCCGGGTCAATCCGAAGGTTGATCCCGGCGTCGAAGAACGCGGCTTGGGTGGCGCGGAACGCGGTGATCGCCTCGTTCACCGTGTCGCTGGCTTGTATCGCGGTTCGAAGGATGGACGCCACGGTGCGGTCGTCGACCTGGGAGGTCGCATGCAGTGCTGCGTGAGCCGCACGCAGCGACGCCAGATAGTGCGCGTCGAGAACTGCGAACTGGTGGTCGTCTAGTTGGTCTCGGCAGTCGGCGCGGTAGGTCAGCCAGTCCGAGCGTGGGACCTGCTGTTCGGCTGGTGGCTGGGTAGGTGCTGAGGCCCTGGCGACCTGAGCGGCTTCGGCGGCTTCGGCGGCTTCGCTCCACGGTTTCGCGACGGGGGTGTAGCCGATGCATGTCTTTGCCACTTCGTGGCTGCGTCCGTGGTCGGCGACGAGCAGCACCGACGCCGGGGTGGCCAGGACAAGCCGGAGAAACTTCGTCATCACGTTGGCGGGCCAGATCTGTGCTGAGGCGACGATAACGAGTCGGGTGCGGTGAGCGATGAGCCAGATGGGGGCGATGTGGACGCTGTCGCTGGCATGCATGCGCATACCGGTGACGCTGTCATCCTTGCCCATCGACCGCAGCAGATTGCGGGCCGCGCGAGCGAGGGTGGAGTCGGCGGCGGAGGCGTAGGTGAAGACGACCGCAAGGTCGTTGTCGTGGAGGGTGCTGAGTGTCAGCGGATGGGTATCGGGCGAGGGTGGCTCGGTGAGGTAGACCGCCGCCTGGTGGCCGTTCACGAGGCGGCTGACGGTGTGATCGGTGCTCATACCCCGCCTCGCACGCCGCGACTGATCAAGAACGCCTTGGCTTCGGAAGCACTGATCTCGGTGCCCGCTGAAGCCGAGTTGCGATTCATGGCGCGGATGAACTCCTGCCAGTGCCGCAGCAGCCCCTTGCAAAAGAGGCGATCCACCTGTTCGAGGCGCTTGTTTGGAGTCGCTGCGCAGCGGGCGTCCATCGCGTGCAACGTGCCCATCAGGTCGTCGCCGTCGAGCGGGTAGAACGTGGCACGTGGCCCGACCCGCGTGGCCAATTCGGGGGCGACAGCGACCGCCTCGTTCACCTCGGCGCCGACGAGGAACAAAGGGAACCCCTGGCCGGTGAAACAGTGGATCGACTCCCAGACCTGTGCCAGCAACAACATGCCGGGAACGCCGATGTAATGGACTTCGTCGGCGATGACTCCCAAGTTCCCTTCGAGCAGGGTGTCGGTGCACTCGTCGATGTAGTCGCTTTCGTTGACACGACCAGCCAGCCTCTGGCCTGGGTGCAACGCCTTGAACAGGGCGGTGGCCACGTCCTTAGTGCCTGCCCGGTGCTTCAACTTCATGTACACGAAGCGCGTCGGAGTGTGGCGGGCGAGGTAGACAGCCGTGGTTGTCTTGCCCGTTCCAGACATGCCCGAGAACGTGGCGATGGACTTGTCCTGCACCGCCAGCAACGCCTGGTCCTTGCCGAGGTCGAACCACGGTGTGGAGACGGGCTCGAAGTTCTGGACGGGCAGTCGACCTGCCACCGAGGCAAGCGGTATCCGTGTGCTCATGCTAGGTACTCCTCATCGGGGTGGGCGGCCAGCAGCGCTGCCAACGCCTCGCGTTCGCTTGGTGTCGCCGTCTTGCGGGGCTGCTTGGCTGCCTGGCGCTCGGTGCGCTTGGCGGCGGCCTGCTCAATGGGGGCGGGCGCAGAAAGGGAAGGGAGTTCGTCTTCGGTGAACCCCTTGTCGAGCAGTTCACGGCGTGCCCGCTCGGCTTTAAGCCGTTCACCGGCGGCAGTGTGGGCGAGGTGGGCCTCGGTCTGCTTCGTGCGCTTGTCCTTGATCCGAGCGCTGTCATTGGCAGTGAGATGGTCGCGCCGGACCGCCTCGCACACTTTGTGGCCGTTGACGAATACCATGACTGTCTCCAACCGACCGGGTAGGTACCTGACCTCGACGGTGCGGCCATGGAACTCTGCCAGTTCGGGGGCGTAATACTGGCTGCGGAGCGCCTTAATGCGTCCCCGGTCCACCACGGCGGTCACGTCGTTGAGCATCGCCAATGCAGTGGCGTTCGGGTCGACCTCGTGGAGCGGATGCTCGTCGTTGCGCCACGCCTCGAACGGTGTTTGTCCGCCGATGCCGGAGTGGGAGTGCTCGAAGTTGTAGCGCATCAGCCAGTTTTGAAGCAGCATGTCGACCTGCTCCCGGGTCAACAAGAGGTGCGCGTTAGCCTTCCAGTAGTCGCGCTGTTTGAGTTGCTGGAACTTGGGCCAACGCGGGTTCACGAAGCCGGGCAAGTCGGCAGAGAACCCCTCTTGGAACGTGATGTGGAACGACTCCGAGATGCCGTTCTCGAATCCAGATTCAGGGTTGGTGAAGGTCTTCTTGGCGGAGGGACCGAACTCGTGGCCATCGACGCCGTGATCGGGCTGGCTGTCGTCGGTGCCGTCGTCGGTGTCGGTGGTGTCGTCGAGCCCGCTCGCCTTGGCCTCCGGGGTGCTGATTTTGCGCAGGAAGCCCAGGCGAACCAATCCACTCGTAACGGCCTTGCCCTTGTACTCGGCGCCGTTGTCGCTCAGCACCCGCTCTGGGACGCCGCCCACGAAGGTCCCATCGTCGGTGCGGTAGCCCGCCACAGCGGCGCCTAGCACAGCCACGGTGGTGCTGGTGTCGGGTGCGCCGTCGGTCGTGGCAAGTACCAGGGCGAAGCGGGTGGCTTCGTCGATCACATGGGTCTCGTGCAGATCGATGACCTTGCCGTCGCGCTTGTCGAGGACCAGCAGGTTCATGGGACTGCTGTCGGTGGCGTAGGTGTGAGCACGGTGCGGTGCGCACTTGGCGGAGTAGCCTCGCGCGCCGACCAAGCCCACCCATCCCTGCCGTGCCCCGGCGACCAGCGATTGGTCCACCAGATCGAAGCAGCGCCGCAGGTGGCGCGTCCCCACCGGCAACGAGACGCCGTCCTTCTCGCACAGCCGGGCGGCCTTAGCGACGTTGCCATTGGCTGAGTACAAGATGTCCAAGTGCACGGCAGTCGGCGCGAACTTTCGGCGCCCGTCCCCGACCCCTTGCTTGATGAGCCGACGCACGTGGCGGTCAGTGATGTCCAATGCTTCGGCGGCGGCTCGCACCAGACCGTTGGGGACCTCGTTGTGCTCGGTTTGGTAGCGCTGCAATACGCCAATGATGGTGCGCCGCTCTTCTCGGGTGCTCACCGGACACTCCTCGCCCGCAGCGGCTCCGTCGGAGACGGCGCGATGAGGCGACGCGAGGTGTCCGGCAGCACGCACGTCGCGACGTTCATCGAACCCAGCGGCACGATCCGCACGCCGAGGAAGTGCGATCCGTACTCAATCGCGCCTGCCATCGCGTAACCCGTGGCTTGATCGAGCCATTCGGGGTCGCACGTACGACGCGCGACCGCCGTCGTCTTGATCTCGTCGAACAAGACGGCCCCAGTGCTCTCGTTGCGCCACACCAGATCCACCCGCCCCGTCGCGACACGATGCTCGGCCTCGACGCAGCGCCATGGGCGAGCAGGACGCCACGGCCCACGCAGATACTCAGCGGCGAAGCCCGCGACGTGGGTGGAGTTGGCGCGGTGGTGGCGACCCGGAGAACAGACGCACCTGGAAAGCCGCAGCACCAGTTCGGTCAGTTCCACGATGTGCAACTGCGCGGCATGGGGCGCGACCGCCGCGATGACGGTGTGCACGGCGGTACCCACGTCGGCTGCGGTACCGCGCTTCTCCCCATCGAGGCGAAGGCGGATGTCGGCGAGCAGCCCGTCAAGGTCGACGTGCTGGACGGTGCGCAGTGCTTCGTCAAGTGGATCAACCACGTTGTTCTCCCAGAGCAAGACGTTTGTTGAGGCGTCTGCGGGAACACCGGTGTTCCGCGCAGTCAGGTTCTGATGACTGCGCGCCGAGCGACGGGCACGGGCCTCATCGAGGTCCACCGGGGCCTCGGCATAGGCGTCGCGCTGCTCATGGGCGCGACCGTAGACCCGGCCTCCGACAGTTCGGGCAACGGCCTGCGGATCGGTGGAGGCCGAGCCCGTCGCGGGCTGCTCATTACCGGGGTCGTCCATGTGTCTACGGTCGCTGCGACCCCGAGACGTCGCTACCCGGGCTTCCTTCTCGGACGGCAGACGTTGCCGGGTAGGGGACTTATCGGGAAGCGATCACCGCAAGGCGTCCCACAGGACTCGCAAAGCATCTGACTTCACTGGGTGAAGCCGGACACTGGTCACCTTCCGGCACTATTGGTGGCGGCACGGCTGCTACGGCGCATATCGACTCCACGATGAGCGAAGCCTGGCTTCAGTTCGTGAAGCAAGGTCGGGCCGAGTCGGGTTTTCCGTCCGGATGTACAGCCAGTGGCGAGCCAGCGTCAATTTCTGAAGCCGGACTGCGGTATACAGCGGGTCAAGGTGCTGACTGGCGCCGCATCGACCGTCCGGAAGGTTTGACCATGCTCTCGGCGTACGTCACCGGCGAGGACCTGAGCAACAACCCCGACTACCCGTTCATCCCGCACGTGCCACTGGAACGGCTCCGCCTCGACAGCGCCAACCTGCCCAGGCAGCGACGCAAAAAGCGTCATCGGCGAGACACTCTGGGCGAGCCGGTATGTCTCGCGGGCGACCACGAGGTCCACGGCGAGGCGCTCTTCTGCGAGGACTGCCGTCGTCTGGCCAAACAACTGGCCCAACAGCGACGGCGACTGGCACGCAAACCCGATGTGCCAGTCTCGAAAAACGTTCTGCGGCAAGTCCACGAGAGCATCGATGCTCTCTCGCCCCTGCTCGGAGAACTGACCACCGCCTACAACACCGGAGGCGACCTACGCGATGAGACCGACGCCCTCATGCGGGCGATCAAGCGGCTCGTGCGAGATGTCCGCAAGGTGCTGCCAGACCCACGGAACATCGTGGACCTAGACGAAGCCACGCGGTCGCGGGTGTAGGACGGACCACGCCTCGAAGCGAGACATGGAAAAGCGTGGCGCGTCCGCGATGCGCATCGAACCTGTCGGTGCGTGCCGATACATTCCGTGTCTCCGCCGCTCGCCAGCACACCCGTGAGGTTCTCGTGTCCAACCCGCTAAAGACATTCTTGGACGATGTTCGTGCCGTCCGCAGCACGGGCCAGGCGACGGCAGAGCAGTCCTACTACCCAGCCGTGTACACACTTCTCACCGCCATCGGCAACAGCGGCAACGGACCCGTGCGGCACAGCGCTCTTCAGCACCCAGCAGGAGTGGAAGGCAACTTCCCTGACGTGGCGATCTACGAGACTGAGAGCCGCGCACTCGCGCTTCCCGTCGAGGTCAAGGCGGCTAACGCCGACCTACGACGACTCGCTTCCAGCGCTCAAGCGCTGCGCTACGCAACCACCTTCGGCGGTGGAGTCGTCCTCGTGACGAATCTGCGCCAGTGGGCGCTGGCCGAGGTGGATGAGAACGGGCACCTCCAGATACGAGCCACAGTCGAAGTGGCCGCCACTGAGGCCGCGCTTGACGCACCTAGCACTCTCGATCTCGATCGACTGTGGACCCAACTTAAGATGCTGGTGGCCGACGGCCTCGTGGAGCGCGCCAGCCAGGGCTCGCCCAAGGTGCTGGCGAGCCTGCTTGCCTACCATGCGCGCAACATGCGCGACGCCATTACGGCGGCGGGTAACCCTTCGGACCTGCTGGCATCTCTCAACGAGGCTCTCTCGCGCGGTCTTCACATCGAACTTGAAGACGAACACCTGACCCCTACGGTCGTCCAGACCCTGGTCTACGGCGCCTTTGCCGCATGGCTCAATGTTGATAAGCCCCAGCGCTTCGACTGGATGCAAGCCTCCTACCGACTCACCGTCCCAGTCTTCGCGGAGATTCTTCACGCTGCACTGCGTCCGACCCTGTTGCGCAAGTGCGACCTCACTCCGCACCTGAAGTCGGTCGAGCGTGTGCTGCGTTGGACCGACCGGGACAGGTTCACGAAGGACTTCGACGGCGACGCCATCCAATACTTCTACGAGCCTTTCCTCGCGGAGTTCGACGCGACACTTCGATCCGACCTCGGAGTCTGGTATACCCCCAAAGAGATCGCCGATTACCAGGTCGCCCGCGCACACCACCACGTCACGAGCGACCTCGGAATCTCTGACGGACTCGCCGACGAGAGCGTCTACCTTCTCGACCCCGCCGCAGGAACCGGCACCTACCTGATCGCCGCCATCGACTTCCTCTGCGACCTGCACAAAGCGAACGGCGAACCCGAGAGCGTTGCCGCACAACGGGCCCTCGACGCGATGCTCACCAGGTTCATCGGCTTCGAAATCCTCCCCGCAGCCTTCATCATCTGCCACCTGCACCTGGCCAGGCGCCTCGCGCAACACGGTGCTGCACTCGACGAAACAGATCGACTCCGCGTGTATCTCACCAACTCGCTCACCGGCTGGGACCCCGACAGTGGCCCAGAGGGGCTCACGCTCTTCCCGGAACTGGAGACCGAACTGCACGACGCCGCTATTGCGAAACAACGCGACCCCGTCGTCGTGGTTCTCGGCAACCCGCCTTACCACGGCTTCTCCTCGGCAGAATCCGACGAAGAGCGAGCGATGCTCAAGCCCTGGGTCGACGAACTGATGCCCGTGTGGGGCCTGCGAAAGCACCGCATGAACGACCTCTACGTGCGTTTCTGGCGCATGTCCATCCACCGCATCCTGAACCTCACGGAACGAGGCATCGTCTCCTTCATCACCAACCGCAAGTGGCTCGGCGGACGGTCCTACCCCAGCATGCGCGCCGCAGTAGTCAATGGCTTCCACGACGTCTGGGTCGACGACCTTCACGGGGACGTGCACGACCGAAGCCACGCCGGCGACCAGTCCATTTTCACCACCAACATCGCGACCGGCATCAGGGTTGGAACCGCCATCGTCACCGCCGTCAAGCGAGACCACGCCGTCACCTCCGAAGCCACAGTCATGCTCGCCGACTACCGAGGGGCCGCCGCCGACAAACGAGAACTCCTCAACCAACGTCGAAACGCTGCAATGAACACCGGTTACCGACCCGTGACCGTCAGTCGAGCATCGAGATACCGGCTCGCCAGCGACGCCGGAGACGACCACCCCACACTCGACGAGTACTTCCCCCTCTTCTTCTCCGGCGTGCAGCCCACGCTCGAAGAACGCGTCATGGCGTTCGAGAAGCAGACGATCGTCGACCGGTTCAAAGACTATTTCAACCCCCAACTCGACTGGGAAGCCCTCATCCGACTGCACCCCGCCCTGGGAGCGGGGGCCCGCGCGCAGGCTGTATGGTCGACGCTCAGGCAAGCCACCGTGTTCGACGCCAAAGCCGTAGTCCCGTTCCTCTACCGGCCTTTCGACGTTCGGTACCTGTACTGGGAGACCCAGCCGGGGCTGCTGCACCGTCACCGCAGGGAGATGCAACCCTACGAGCGCAACGTCACGGACCAGGTCTGGCTGGTAGCCCCGCAGACACGACGCCGGGCGGGCGCAGCCAGACCACTTGCGTCACGGGCGGTGGCTGGCTACCACAGCGTCGATCCCGACGCCCGCGCCTTCCCGCTCTACACCTTCGCCCTGCGGGCAGCGGACACCACTGACGAGGAAGGCCTACCCCTCGATGTGGAGGCGTCGACCGCAGCAACCACCTGCGCCACCGAATGGGCCGAGGCCGTGGCTAGGCTGCTGTCTGTTGACGAGAAGAGCGCGGGCGAGACCGTCTTTTTCGCGCTTGTAGCCATCACACATTCCACGGACTGGCTAAGCAGCCAAGCGGCGGAGGCGGATGAGTTCCCCATGGTCCCCCTCCCCGCCGACGCCAACGACCTACGCGCCGCCGCAGAGATTGGTCGACGAATCACCGACCTGATGGACATGCGACGGCAGGTCGACGGCGTTACCCGAGGGACCATCCAGCAGCATTTGCGCTCGATCGCTGTGGCCGACCAGGTCGCAGGACACCAGCAACTCATCCACGGACGAGCCGGAGTCACCGGGGGGCTTCGGGATGGCCGCGATGTGATGTGGGACGACCAGCACGGTTGGCGAGACGTGCCTGACGAAGTCTGGGGATACAACGTCGGCGGCTTTCAGGTTCTGAGCAAATGGCTCTCGTACCGACGCGAGACGGGGTTAACAGTCAGCGACCGCCGCGAGTTTCCGATGCTGTGCCGACGTATCCAAGCCATCATCGACAGCGCACCCGCATGTGACCGGCTCTACGCATCGGCGATCAACAACCCGTTGGCCGCGACAAACCAGACCGAAACCAGTCAGGTGGGGGACCCCGAGACTTCGGTTGACCCCGGCGAGACCCTGGATTCGTAGGACAGATTCCGGTCCTGTCCACCGTCACCGTCACCGTCGCCGTGAAGGAGGCAGGGCAAGTGGAGGAACGCGGAGGGCACGAGGCATGGCGCCGTGAACCCATCCCCGGTTCGTATGAGCCATTGGAGGCAATGGAGGACCGCCGGGTCTACCGGGTCCACGCCCGACGCGGCTTCTACGCCGTATGGGACGCCCCGAGCCGCTGCTTCTTCGTCCTCGGCGTCGAAATGAATCACCGTGCCCTGATCGCCGAGCGTCACTGGGATGACGGCGGAAGTGCCTGGCCTGTCTACCGCCGCAAGCGCAGCATCCGGCGCCGGGTAGCGGTCGTCCCACCAGAGGTGCCGCTGCGTGAAGGGTTCAAGATTCCTGCGTGCCTCGACGGCTACTACGCGTTGACCTGACCAAGCGAAGTGACTCGGGAGTAGTTCAATGCGCTGTGCCCTCGCTAACGCAAACGACGGCGAGACACCCTCTGCCAACACATCGCCGGGGACTCTTCATGGCGAACTGTCGGTGTTGCAGTCCACCATGGGCTGCATGACCCAGCGGATGCCCAGCAGGGCGACGGCCCGTGGCTGACCAGTCGTCGCGCAAGATCTCGCTTAGAGGGGGGATGACACTTGACGAGGCTGCTCGACACCTGTCGGCGCTGCACTCCGCGAAAGACCTTACTGACAAGGAGCAGCATCTTCTGGGCATCGCAGAAGGGCTGCTAGACCTCGTCCGCCTGAGCGCTTCGATCTACATGGACTCCGAGGCCATCGAAGCCGACCTCTACGGGACTACTCAGCCGGACGAAGAGTCGCCGACCGTTCCGCTGTCCGAGGCCGAGCCCATCGGATACGAATGCCCGACGCTCACCGGCAAGGATCGCAACCATTACCAAGTCTTGTGCGCCGAGGCACTCCTGCCTGAACCTGTGCGCGAGCACGATCCAGACGCATGTACACACCGTCAGCGCAAAGACCTTGACCGGGCGCACATAGACGCACTTGACCTGCCCGCCGAATTCACGGCCCAGCAGTCCTGGTGGTCCGAATGGGACCCCGACCGAGGAACCGTCCACCGCTTCAATCTCGATCCAGACACCGGCGACCTCAGAGCCCTCGTTCCTGCCCTCGGACGGCACCACGCGAACGGCCACATCATCGAGGTCACCGCATACCTCAAGGCCTCCCCGTGACCGGCAAAGACGCGAGGCGACAAGGTAGCAACCCGGCTGTCGGCGAGTTGTCGATGCCCGAGCCGTGTCGGTACCGCCAAGTACATTCAGCGTCTGGACGGCCAGCGCGAGCGGCACAGGGACGGTGAATACGAATGGTCGGCACGCAGCATGCACTCTTCGGCGACGAGACCTTGATGGCAGAAGCCAAGCCCTCCAGCGATGCCCCGCAGAACAAGCGCGTCCTCATCACTGTGAAGGCGGCCCCAAACCCGTCCCAAAATCACGGCGAGACCGTGTGCGTGGCAGGTATCCACTACGACCATCTAGGCAACCGAGGCTGGATTCGTCTATACCCAATCAACTTCCGGCACCTGAATTCGACTGATCAGTTCACCAAGTACGACGTGGTCACAGTCGACTGCAAGCCCGCTCGCCAGGACGGACGGCTGGAGTCGTGGAAGCCGATCATGGGCACCATGCGTCGTGAGACGCATCTGAAGGGGTGGCCCAAACGGCGACCGTGGGTTGACTCTCTGGTCGAGGACGACATGTGTGATGTGCGGAAGGCCGCTGGATCAGACCCCAGGGCGCAGTCCCTGGCGCTTATCCGTCCCACCGACATCGGCGACTTCACCATCGAAGAGCACCCTGGCTGGAGTTCAGTGGAGCAGGCCAAGATCGATGCCTACGTCGGCCAACTCGATCTCTTCGATACCGTTGACAAGACGCCGTTGGAGGCCCCGGAGTACAGGGGGGTCTACTCCTGGCGGTGCGCGAACGCTGGTTGCGGGGGTCACAAGCAGACCGTGCTGGACTGGGAGTTCGTCGCCCTCCAACGCAACCTGCGGCGTGACTACGGACCGACCGAGACCCGACAACGGCTCAGGACCCGCTGGCTAGACGACATGTGCGGACCGGGCCGCGAGACGGCCTTCTTCGTCGGCAACCAGGCCAAGCGGCCACAGACCTTCAGCATCCTCGGCGTCTACTGGCCACGAGTCACGGACTGAGTCCAGCGACCGAGCCGCCCGACGAACTTACGTGAGAGCCATGACCGGAACATCCTGCTGACGGGTCACCTCGTCGATGACGACCTGTCGGTGGCAGGAGGCCTGATCTTGCTCAAAGCACAGAACTGCCACGACCTGCTCGCTTGCCAGTTCGCTCAACTGGTCCAGCGCAGCAACGGCACTCTGCTCTTGGAGGAGATCTCGAAACACTGCCTGTCCCTCCGCTGCTCGACCGTTCCAGAACGGTTCCCGGTTGGACTTCGGGTTCCCCAGACTCTTGAGATGCAGGTAAGCGATCCCTGCCTCGGCCAGCGCCGTGGTCAACTTCGTCTTGGAGAAGCCAGGCTTACGGCTGAGCGGCGTCATCCGAACGTCCGCTACGGTCGCGACGCCTGCGCGAACCATTGCCTCGACGAACATGTCGATCGAGCGGCCTTCGTAGCCGACCGAAACAAGGCCGTTGGTCATCTGCGTTCCTTCCGTCGGGAGCGTCGCGCCCACCTCGTTTTGAAGATCAGCCAGAGACACATCAAGCACCGCGCAGACTGCCGCCACCTTGAAGAACCCGGGATCAGCGGTCCTGCCCTGTTCCAGAGCCATCAGAGTGTTGATCGACATGCGTGCGCGGCGAGCAACCTCATCACGTGTCAACCCGATCCGCTCTCTGTGTCCACGCAGGACCCGCGCCAAGGGCGCACCTGATCTCTGCGACCTACGCGGACGACCAGGTCCAGTCATACCTGCTCCTAGTAGTAATTTATTACTACTAGACTACCGGCTCTGTCCGAAGCAGGGAGGTCGAACGGCGCACACCGCCTGGCAGGCGCGCTTCGTCGCAACATCAGCCGTCAGGCGAGCGCTCTGGCCTCGGAACCCTGGCACATAGGGTTCGGCGCGGACATGGAGGGTCACCGGTGACAACTCACGTCCGAAACCGGTGACGTCTAGATGTCCGGTCCCACTGAGCGGCAGGAGGTCACCGAGGGACGAGGTGACCTCCGTGGCCGCGAAGGTCGAGCGAGCGCGCGGCTGAGCCCGCGAAGCCGCGACCGGGTGTCGAGACCCGGTGAGGTACCCGCCAGCGGTGATCGAAGGCCGCCACGGGATGATGCCCTGCGTGAGCGAGGCATTCGAGTGCGAGATCCAGGCGCGGCTGCGTGACGTCAACCTCGGCGGCCACGTCGACAACGTCGAGGCGATCCGCATCCTCGACGAGGCGCGGATCCTCTTCCTGCGCTTCGCCGACCTCGGGACCGGCGCCGAGCGTCCGGGTCTGCTGGGCGGCGTACCCGACGGCGTGGCGGAGCTCGTGGGCTCCCAGCGCGTGGACTACCACGCCGAGATGCGCTTCGCGGCCTTCCAGTCCTTCCGGCTGCGGCTGTGGGTACCGCGCGTGGGCCGCTCGTCGTTCACCGTCGCCTCCCAGCTGCGGGTGGACGACGGCGGGGCGCCGGCGATCGTCGCCGAGACCACCTGCGTGCTGTGGGACCACCACAGCCAGGGCTCGTGGGCGATGGACGACGCGGTCCGCACCACCCTCGAGCGGTACGCCGGTGAGCCGGTCGGCCTGCGCTGAGCACGCGCCCGGGGCCGGTCGGGTCAGCGACCCGTCATCGACTCCACGTCCAGCGCCGCGTCGAGCTCGGCCTCGGTGAGGTCGCCGCGCTCGACGTACCCCATGGCGACCACCTGCTCGCGGATCGTGCGCCCCTCGGCCAGCGCCGCCTTGGCGACCTTGGCTGCCTCCTCGTAGCCGAGGTGCTTGTTGAGCGGCGTCACCACCGAGGGGGAGGACTCGGCGTAGGTGCGCATGCGGTCGGCGTCGGCGGTGATGCCGTCGACGCACCGGGTCGCGAGCTCGCGTGAGGAGGCGGCGAGGAGGCGCACGGACTCCAGCACGTTGCGCGCGATGACCGGCATCGCGACGTTGAGCTCGAAGGATCCGCTGGCGCCGGCGGCGGTCACGGCGGCGTCGTTGCCGACCACCTGGAAGCAGACCATGAGCGTGGCCTCGGGCAGGACCGGGTTGACCTTGCCGGGCATGATGCTCGACCCCGGCTGCAGGTCCGGCAGGTGGATCTCGGCCAGGCCGGTGGTCGGGCCCGAGGACATCCAGCGCAGGTCGTTGCAGACCTTGGTGAGGCCGACGGCGTAGGTCTTGAGAGCGCCGGACAGCTCGACGAGGGAGTCCCGCGTGCCCTGGGCCTCGAAGTGGTTTCGGGCCTCGGTGAACGGCTGACCGGTCCGCTCACCGAGCACCTCGATCGCGCGGGCCGCGAAGCCGTCGGGGGTGTTGATGCCGGTGCCCACCGCGGTGCCGCCGAGGGGCAGCTCACGGACGCGGGGGAGCACGGACTCGAGCCGCTCGGCGGCGTACCTGACCGTCGCGGCGTAGCCGGATAACTCCTGCCCCAGCATGACCGGCGTCGCGTCCATCAGGTGCGTGCGCCCGGCCTTCACCAGCCCGGCGAACTCCTCGGCCTTGGCCTCCAGCGAACCGGCCAGCACGTCGAGCGCGGGCAGCAGGTCGTCGACGACGCTGGTGGCCGCCGCGACGTGGATCGCGGTCGGGAAGGTGTCGTTGCTCGACTGGCTGGCGTTGACGTGGTCGTTGGGGTGGACCTCGACGCCCGCTCGGGCGGCCAGCGTCGCGACGACCTCGTTGGCGTTCATGTTGGAGCTGGTGCCCGACCCGGTCTGGAAGACGTCGATGGGGAAGGCGTCGTCGTGCTCGCCGGCGGCGACCGACGAGGCCGCCCGCTCGATCGCGGTGGCCTGCTCGGCGTCGAGCACACCGAGCTCGCCGTTGGCGACCGCGGCCGCGGCCTTCACGTGGCCCATGGCGTGCACCAGCGCCGGCTCGATCGGCGTGCCGCTGATCGGGAAGTTCTCGATCGCCCGCTGGGTCTGCGCGCGCCACAGCGCGTCGGCGGGCACACGGACCTCGCCCATGGAGTCGTGCTCGGTGCGGTACTCCTGCTCGCTCACGTCCTCGAACCTACGCCGCGGCGCCGACCTCTCCCAGCCTCGGACGGGTGGGCTGCCGAGCCGGCGTACCAAGACGCCGGCTCGGCGTGCTCGGAGTCCCTGGTCGGGTCGAGCTGCGCTCAAGGACTGGGTACGCCGCGCCGAGACCTCTCCCGTGACGACCCTCGCGCCGCCGGCTCACCCCACCCCCCACGAGCCCGACCCGACCACCGACCGGCGCCCCGGCCGGCTCGGGTCGCTGCGCGCCTGGCTGTCCTCCTGGCTGCCCTCCTGGCTGCCCGACGCCGCGGTCGTGGCCCTCCTGGCCTGGTGGGCCACCTACCTCACGTGGGGAACCGGGGGGCGCGAGCCGCACCTGCTCTCGGTCGCCTGCGTGCTGGCCGCCCTGGCCTGGGTCGCGGTGCGACCCGAGCGGACGCTGTCGCCCTGGGCGCTGCTGCCCTCCGCCGCGCTGGCCGCGGGCGCCTGCCTGGTGGTGGCGTTCTCGCCGACAGGCTGGGCGGGGCGTGACGACGCGGGGGCCTGGGTGCTGGCGGCCGCCACCGGGCTGGTGCTGCTGGCCTGGGCGGGCGGCCCGGTCGACAGCGGGCGCACCGAGGTCCGGCGCACGCTCCTCGTGCTGGCCCTGCTCGGCGCGGGCGGGGCGCAGTTCGCCGCCGGGTGGCTCCCGTGGTGGGGTGCGCAGGACCCGGAGAAGCTCTTCCAGGGCACCTTCTACTGGCACAACCAGGTCGGCATCTTCCTCGCGGTGATCGGCATCCTGGCCCTCGCGGTCGCCGGCTCCGGTGGTCCGCTGGCGCTGCTGGGCTGGGTGGTCGCGCCGCTGTGCGTTGCCGGCACCTTCTTCTCCACCAGCCGCGGGTCGCAGCTCTCGCTGCTGCTCGGCTTCGCCCTCGTGCTCGCCCTGATCGGCGGCCGGGCGCTGCTCCCGCGCGTCAAGGTGCTGCTCGCCGGGGCGCTCGGGGTGGCCGTGAGCGTGCTGCTCACCGGTCCGCCGTTCTTCGCCGAGCGGGTCTCGCCGGCCGCGGGCACCGCCGCGCGGTCCGAGAGCTTCGTCGGCAACGGCGTCACCCGCCTGGAGGACTGGGCGGCCGCCTGGCAGGTCTTCGAGCGCTGGCCGCTGACCGGCGCCGGCTTCGACGGGTTCCGCGCGGCGACCGAGGCCGTCGGGGTCGGCCACCGGGCCGGTCGGACCGCCTACGTGCACAACGGGTTCCTCCAGGGGCTCACCGACGGCGGGCTGCTGCTCGGTCTGCCGCTGCTGCTGGTCACCCTCGTGCTGGCGGTCGCCGTGTGCCGCGGGCTGCCCACCGTCGTACGACGCGGGGAGGCGGTGCGCGTGGGCGCCGGTGCCGCGCTGCTCGCTCTCGTGCTGCACAGCGGCATGGACTTCGACTGGGCCTACCCGAGCCTGCTGCTCCTGCCGGCGCTGGTCGCGCCCCTGGCGCTCGGCCCGGTCACGAGGGCCCACATGCGCACGGCGTGGTGGCCGAGCGTCCTGGCCGTGGCCCTGCTCGCCACGGGGGCGTGGTGGGCCTGGGGCGGCGGGCTGTCGCTCAACGCGCCAGTGGGGTGACGCCGCGGGCTCGTAGGGTGCCGCCATGGCGCAGTGGTTGGAGGACCTGAGCACCCTCGAGGTGCTGCTGCTCGTGCTCGGCATCGTGGTCGGCGGCTCGATCG
>Ga0208330_1000447_pt1 | contig 18959 bp, 11 predicted proteins | sample DeeseametaMP1896_FD_184180 | JGI IMG/M metagenome (GOLD analysis project Ga0208330, IMG submission 184180) | Marine microbial communities from the Deep Pacific Ocean - MP1896 (SPAdes) | ecosystem: Environmental > Aquatic > Marine > Oceanic | place: East of Hawaii, North Pacific Ocean | collected...
TGTATGCGCCGGGGCTGCAGGGGCGGGCCGCGGTCCTGTTGCCCGCCGGCGCCCTGGTCTACATCGCCGTGCCCCCGGCGCGGGACTTCGCCACCTCCGGACTGGAGAACGGTCTGGTGCTCGCCTACCTGGGGCTGCTGTGGTGGATGATGGTGTGCTGGTCGCAGGCGCGCGCTCGGGGCACCACGCGGTGGTTCGACGGCGCGCTGGCGTTCGTGGCCGGGCTCAGCGTGCTGGTGCGCCCCGAGCTGGCGCTGATCGGCGGACTGGCTCTGGTGATGATGCTCATCGCGGCGCCCGACTGGCGGCGGCGGCTGCTCGTCGTCGTGGTCGGTGGTCTGCTGCCGGTCGGCTACCAGATCTTCCGGATGGGCTATTACGGATTGCTGGTGCCCGGCACCGCGCTGGCCAAGGACGCCAGCGGGTCGAAATGGCACCAGGGCTTCGTGTACCTGGCCAACTTCAACCAGCCCTATCTGCTGTGGGCCCCCGCGATGCTCCTGGTCGGGCTGGCTTTGATGGTGCTGCTGCTGCGCGGGCGCCCCGGCAAGCCGGTCACGCCGGCCCGGGGCGAGGCCGGGCGGCTGGCGCGCCTGGTGCAGAGTCCGCCGGCGGTGGTCGCGTTCATCCTGCTCAGCGGTGTGTTACAGGCGGTGTACTGGATCCGGCAGGGCGGCGACTTCATGCACGGGCGGGTCCTGCTCACCCCGCTGTTCTGCCTGCTGGCGCCGGTCGCGGTGATCCCGCTGCTGGTGCCGGAAGCCTCGCGGATGGCGCGCGGCGCCGGGTACCTGTATGCCGGTGCCACCGGCGTGCTGTGGCTGGCGGTCGTCGGCTGGGCGCTGTGGGCGGCCAACTCGCCGGGAATGGGGCCCGACGCCACCCGGGTCACCGCCACCGGCATCGTCGACGAGAGGCGCTTCTACGCGCAGGCGACCGGGCACGCGCACCCGCTGACGGCGGCGGACTACCTGGACTACCCGCGAATGCGTGCGGTGCTGACCGCGATCCGGAACACACCCGACGGTGCGCTGCTGCTGCCGGCAGGCAACTACGACACCTGGGATGTGGTGCCGGCGATCCCGCCTCCGCCGGACGCGCCCACCGGACCGGACGGGGACCGAAACGGCCCCCACACGGTCTTTTTCACGAATCTGGGCATGCTCGGGATGAACGTCGGGCTCGACGTGCGGGTGATCGATCAGATCGGCCTGGCCAATCCGTTGGCCGCGCACACCGCCCGCATCGAGGACGGCAGGATCGGCCACGACAAGAACCTCTTCCCGGACTGGGCGGTCGCCGAGGGGCCGTTCCTGAAGGAGGAGCCGTGGATCCCGCAGTACCTGGACGAGGACTGGATCAGGCAGGCTCAGGCGGCGCTGGCCTGCCCGGAAACCGAGTCGGTGCTCAACGCGGTCCGAGCACCGATGAGTCCGCGCCGGTTCCTGTCGAACCTGGCCAACGCCGCGGAGTTCACCCGTTACCGCATCGACCGGGTGCCGCTGTACGAACTGGCCCGGTGCGGGCTGCCGCTGCCCGAGCCGGTGAACCCGCCCTACACCGGGCTGCCCGCCACCGGGCCGTGAGCAGGCCTCTGGCGTGCGCGATTTGTTGGCGGAGAGGGTTTTCTGCTTTCGTAACGCTGACGCCATGTCGCTCGGATAAGGACATAGGACCGACCGGAACGGACACTGCGGAACGCAGCACGGTGACGTGATGCGGCCCCGCGGTGAGGAGAAGTCACCACAAAGGTGTGGTTGACTACACGGGCAACGAGGCCGGGCGCCTGGGCGACTCCAGGGCCCGCTGGCTGCTGCTTTACGAAAGATGGGAAAGACATACAACCATGAAGCTCGTTGGGAGGCTGCGCGGCGCAGCGAAGATGACGTGGCGTCGGGTCACGGTGGCGGCCCTGGCGGCCACGCTGCTGCCCGGCCTGATCGCCGCCGTCGGTGGCACAGCGACTGCGGGAGCGTTCTCCCGTCCCGGTCTGCCCGTGGAGTACCTGATGGTGCCGTCGGCAGGCATGGGCCGTGACATCAAGGTGCAGTTCCAGAGCGGCGGGCCCAACGCACCCGGCGTGTACCTGCTCGACGGTCTGCGTGCGCAGGACGACTTCAACGGCTGGGACATCAACACCGCCGCCTTCGAGTGGTACCTGGACTCGGGCATGGCCGTGATCATGCCGGTCGGCGGGCAGTCCAGCTTCTACAGCGACTGGTACAGCCCGGCCTGCGGCGACAACGGCTGCCAGACCTACAAGTGGGAGACCTTCATCTCCCAGGAGCTGCCGGCCTACCTGGCGGCCAACAAGGGTGTCGACCCGAACCGCAACGCGGCCGTGGGCCTGTCGATGGCCGGTTCGGCCGCGCTGACGATGGCGATCTACCACCCGCAGGTGTTCCAGTACGCCGGCTCGCTGTCGGGCTTCCTGAACCTGTCCGAGGGCTGGTGGCCGATGCTGGTCAACATCTCGATGGGTGACGCGGGTGGCTACGACGCCAACGACATGTGGGGCAAGACCGAGGACGCCGACAGCGCGTGGAAGCGCAACGACCCGATGGTCAACATCGACAAGCTGGTCGCCAACAACACGCGCATCTGGATCTTCTGCGGCAACGGTAAGCCGGCGGAACTCGATTCCGGGATGAGCTCGGGCAACTTGTTCAACGCGAAGTTCCTGGAGGGCTTCACGCTGCGTACCAACAAGACCTTCCAGGAGGAGTACATCGCCGCGGGTGGCAAGAACGGCGTGTTCAACTTCCCGTCGAACGGCACCCACCAGTGGGCCTACTGGGGTCAGCAGCTGCAGCAGATGAAGCCGGACATCGCCCGGGTGCTCGGCGCGGTGCCGCAGCCGTCGGCTCCGCCGGCCCCGGCTGAGGCCGCGGCCGAGCCGGCTGCCAACGGCGGCTGACGCGACGCGACAGCATTATTGACGGCGGTGATCCCCGAGGGGGGTCACCGCCGTCAGTCTTTTCGTCCTCGGCTACCGCCGGTGATGTGGTTCACTACCTTGCGATGTCGACGACGAACGAGGTGGGGCGGATGCGCGCGCTGATGCGAATGATCCTGGTGCGGATGACCCTGGCCGCCGCACTGGCGGTGACGCTGTGGGGCGCGGGTGCGACGCCGTCGCTGCCCGGCACCCCGGCCGCCTCGGCGCAGGGCGTCGAGATGTTGATGGTGCCGTCGGCTGCGATGGGCCGCGACATCCCGGTGGCGTTCCAGGGCGGCGGCCCGCACGCCGTCGTGCTGCTCGACGCGTTCAACGCCGCCCCGGACGTGAGCAACTGGGTGACCGCGGGCAACGCCATGAACACGCTGTCGGGCCTGGGCATCTCGGTGGCCGCCCCGGCCGGCGGGGCGTGGAGCATGTACACCAACTGGGAGCAGGACGGCAGCAAGCAGTGGGAGACCTTCCTGGCCGACGAGCTGCCCAACTGGCTCGCCGCCAACAAGGGACTGGCTCCGGGCGGGCACGGCATCGTCGGGGCCGCCCAGGGCGGTACCGGCGCGCTGACCATGGCGACGTTCCACCCCAACCGCTACCGCTTCGCCGGGACGCTTTCGGGGTTCCTGACCCCGTCGGCCACCACGATGAACGGCGCGATCACCGCGGGGCTCGCCCGCTTCGGCGGGGTGGACACCCGCAACATGTGGGGTTTGCCACAGCTGGGCCGGTGGAAGTGGCACGACCCCGACGTGCACGCCCAACTCCTGGCCAACAACAACACCCGGCTGTGGGTGTACAGCCCGGCCACGGTCACGTGCACGGACCCCGCCGCGATGATCGGCTACTGCGATCAGGCCCAGGGCAGCAACCGCACGTTCTACCAGCACTATCGCTCGATCGGCGGCAGCAACGCCCACTTCGACTTCCCGACGTCGGGCAATCACGACTGGGGTTCGTGGAGCGGCCAGTTGGCCGCCATGACGGGTGAGCTGGTCGCGACCATCCGGTAGTGGCGCGGGCTCGGCGCACCGGTCGGACGCGGGCCAGCCGGTACTTTGGAGGAGTGCAGAACGCGTCACGCAGGTCAGGGATCGCCGGGTTGGCCGGCTTCTCGCTGCTGGCGGCGTCCGCGGCGGCGGGGTTGTCCGGCTGCTCGATGACCGATGACATGGTCATGGGGCTGGGCTCGCAGACCGAGGCCGCGCAGAGTGAATCCCCCGCGGCGGTGCCCGGTCCCGGCGACCTCGGGGCGGACGACCACACGCTCGTCGTGACCCCGGCGCAACGCCACTACCTCGACGCGCTGCACGGCGCGGGAGTGCAGCCCAGCAGTGACCTCGCCGCGTTGCGGATCGGGTCCTACGTGTGCCAGGCCCGCTTCGCCAAGCACACCGACCAGCAGGTGTGGGATTTCGTACTGCCTCTGGTGCGCAACGAGGTCGGCTCGTCGGCCACGGCGATGACGCCGTCGGCGGGGGAGGTCAACACGTTGACCGACGACTACATCCGCATCGCGACCGAACAGCTCTGCTGAGCTGTCGACCACATCCCAGTCACCCGCGTAGGCGAGGAGAACGAAGAACGTCATGGCCAAGTCCAACCGGCGCAAGCGCCATCGCCTGCTGGCGCTGTTCGCGGCAGGCGCGGTGAGCATGGTGGTTGTGCTGATCGTGGCGATCGTGGTCGTGGTGCTGCGCAGGCCCGACGCCCCGCCGACCGCGGTGCCGCCGAGCGCGCAGCCGCCGACCGCGGTGCCTCCGACGATCTCGAAGCCGCGGCCCGAATTCCAGGACGCGAGCTGCCCGGATGTCCAGCTGATCTCGATACCGGGCACCTGGGAATCCTCGGTGCAGCTGGACCCGTTCAACCCGGTGCAGTTCCCGGCCGCGCTGCTGCTGAACGTGACCAACCCGTTGCGCGCCCAGTTCGGCGCGGACCGCCTCGAGGTGTTCACCGTTCCCTACACCGCGCAGTTCCACAATCCGCTGTCCGCAGATGCGCAGATGTCGTACAACGACAGCCGCGCCGAGGGCACCCAGGCGGCGGTCCGGGCGATGACGGACATGAACAACCGGTGTCCGCTGACCAGTTACGTGCTGGTCGGGTTCTCCCAGGGCGCCGTCATCGCCGGGGACATCGCCAGCGACATCGGCAACGGCCGCGGGCCGGTGGACCAGGATCTGGTGCTGGGCGTGACGCTGATCGCCGACGGACGCCGCCAGGTCGGGGTGGGGCAGGACGTCGGCCCGAACCCCGACGGCCAGGGCGCGGAGATCACGCTGCACGAGGTGCCGACCCTGTCGGCGCTGGGGCTGACGATGACCGGACCGCGCCCCGGCGGGTTCGGCGCGCTCAACGACCGGACCAACGAGATCTGTGCCCGCGGCGACCTGATCTGCGCGGCGCCGGAGTCGGCGTTCAACATCACCGCACTGCCGAAGACGCTGGAGGTGCTCTCGGGGGGCGCTGGTCAGCCGGTGCACGCGATGTACGCCACCCCGGACTTCTGGAACATCGACGGGATGCCGGCCACGCAGTGGACGCTGAACTGGGCACAGAACCTGATCGCCAACGCCCCGCAGCCCAAGCATGGGTGAGGTGTGCCACATCTTTTTGGCAACGTTTCGTGACGGTGCCGCTGCCAGATTTGGCCCAGCCCCGCAGGTCGCCTAGCATTACGTGAGATTAAGAAACATCTAAGAGCGACGGCTGGCGGTTCACGGGCGGGGAGCTGTCGGACCGGTACGATCTTCGGGGTTTGGGACAGCGATCCCGCCTGATTGGAGTATTGAGATGGCCTTCCACAACCCGTTCATCAAAGACGGACTGATCAAGTTCCCGGACAACGGCAGCTTGGTCAAACACGTCGAACGATGGGCTCGGGTTCGGGGCGACAAGCTCGCCTACCGGTTCATCGACTTCTCCACCGAGCGCGACGGCGTCGAGCGCGATCTGAACTGGGCCGACTTCGGTGCCCGCAACAAGGCCGTCGGGGCCCGGTTGCAGCAGGTCACCGAACCCGGAGACCGGGTGGCGATCCTGTGTCCGCAGAACCTCGAATACCTCGTCGCCTTCTTCGGCGTGCTCTATTCCGGGCGGATCGCGGTGCCGCTGTTCGATCCCAATGAGCCCGGCCACGTCGGCCGTCTGCACGCCGTGCTGGACGACTGCCAGCCGTCGGCCATCCTGACCACGACGGCCGCAGCCGAGGGGGTGCGCAAGTTCTTCCGCACCCGCCCCGCCAACCAGCGCCCCCGCGTCATCGCCGTCGACGCCGTGCCCAACGAGGTCGGCGCCACGTGGGAGCCGGTCGACGTCCAGCACGACACGATCGCCTACCTGCAGTACACCTCGGGATCCACCCGGATCCCGACCGGTGTGCAGATCACCCACCTGAACCTGGCCACCAACGTGGTTCAGGTCATCGAGGCGCTCGACGGCCAGGAGGGCGACCGCGGCGTCTCGTGGTTGCCGTTCTTCCACGACATGGGGCTCATCACGGTGCTGCTTTCGCCGATGCTGGGCCACTACATCACGTTCATGACCCCCGCCGCGTTCGTGCGTCGCCCGGGCCGGTGGATCCGGGAGATGGCCCGCAAGGAGAGCGACACCGGCGGCACCATCTCCGTCGCGCCGAACTTCGCGTTCGACCACGCCGCCGTGCGGGGGGTGCCCAAGGATGGCGAGCCGCCGTTGGACATGTCCAACATCAAGTGCATCCTCAACGGCAGCGAGCCCATCTCGGCGGCCACCGTCAACCGGTTCAACGAGGCGTTCGGCCCGTTCGGCTTCAAGCCGCAGGCCATCAAACCGTCCTACGGGCTGGCCGAGGCCACGCTGTTCGTATCGACCACCCCGATGAACGCCGAGCCCCGGATCATCCACGTGGACCGAGACGAGCTCAACCGGCACCGCTTCGTCGAGGTGCCCGCGGACTCACCGAAGGCGGTCGCGCAGGCCGGCGCCGGTCAGATCGGTGTCGCGGAATGGGCGGTCATCGTCGACAACGACAGCGCCACCGAATTGCCCGACGGCCAGATCGGCGAGGTCTGGATCAGCGGCCAGAACATGGGCACCGGCTACTGGGGCAAGCCCGAGGAGACCGTCGCCACGTTCCAGAACACGCTCAAGTCGCGCACCAACCCGTCCCACGCCGAGGGCGCGACCGACGACGCCACCTGGGTGCGCACCGGCGACCTGGGCGCCTACCACGACGGTGAGCTCTACATCACCGGCCGGACGAAGGACCTGGTGATCATCGACGGCCGTAACCACTATCCCCAGGACCTCGAGCACTCCGCCCAGGAGTCCACCAAGGCGCTGCGCACCGGTTTCGTCGCGGCGTTCTCGGTCCCGGCCAACCAGCTGCCCGACGAGGTGTTCGAGGACGCGCACGCCGGGCTGAAGCGCGACCCCGACGACACCTCCGAACAGCTGGTGATCGTCGGCGAGCGCGCCCCGGGCGCGCACAAGCTCGAGATGGGCCCGATCGCCGACGACATTCGCGCGGCGATCGCGGTGCGCCACGGGGTGACGGTGCGCGATGTGCTGCTGACCCCGGCGGGGGCCATCCCCAGGACTTCCAGCGGCAAGATCGGTCGCCGGGCCTGCCGCTCGGCGTATCTGGACGGCAGCCTGCGCAGCGGCAAGGTGGCCAATGCCTTCCCGGACGAGACCGACTGACGTTTCCACTGAAGTAACTCCCCAATGCCGGCCCGCGGGGGCGGCCGGATCGATCGTGAGGTGACGATGACTGATCGACAAGACGATTCGGTGAGCCCGGCGGCCCCGGTGGGCGGCCCGGACATGACGGTCGCCGAGATGCGCACATGGCTGCGCAACTGGGTCGGCAACGCCACCGGCCAGTCCCCGGAGTCGGTGAACGAAACCGCACCGCTGGTGGAACTCGGCCTGTCGTCGCGCGACGCCGTGGCCATGGCCAGTGACATCGAGGATCTCACCGGCGTGACGCTGACCGCGACGGTCGCCTTCCGCCACCCGACGATCGAGTCGCTGGCCACGGTGATCGTCGAGGGCGAACCCGAAGAGGACACCGCCGCGCTGGACGCCGAGGACTGGTCGCGCGACGGTGACGAAGACCGGCTGAACATCGCCATCGTCGGCGTCGGAACCCGCTTCCCCGGCGACATGAACACCCCGAGCCAGATGTGGCAGGCGCTGCTGGACGGCCGCGACGCCATCACCGATCTGCCCGACGGGCGCTGGTCGGAATTCCTCTCCGAGCCCCGCGTCGCCGAACGGGTGGCCAAGGCCCGCACCCGCGGCGGCTACCTGTCCGACATCAAGGGCTTCGACGCCGAGTTCTTCGCGCTGTCGAAGATGGAAGCCGACAACATCGACCCGCAGCAGCGGATGGCGCTCGAGCTGACGTGGGAAGCGTTGGAGCACGCCAGGATTCCCGCCTCCAGCCTGCGCGGGGAGAGCGTCGGCGTCTACATCGGCAGCTCCACCAACGACTACAGCTTCCTCGGGGTCGCCGACCCGTCGACCGCCCATCCGTACGCCATCACCGGCACCGCGAGCTCGATCATCGCCAACCGGGTGTCGTACTTCTACGACTTCCGCGGACCCTCGATGGCCATCGACACCGCCTGCTCGTCGTCGCTGGTCGCCGTGCACGAAGGGGTGAAGGCGCTGCGCGCCGGGGACGCCGACGTGGTGCTGGCCGGCGGCGTCAACGCCCTGGTCACCCCGCTGGTGACGGTCGGCTTCGACGAGGTGGGCGGCGTGCTGGCGCCCGACGGCCGGATCAAGTCGTTCTCGGCCGACGCCGACGGCTACGCCCGCTCCGAGGGCGGCGGCATGCTGGTGCTCAAGCGCCTGGCCGACGCGCGCCGCGACGGCGACGAGATCCTCGCCGTCATCGCCGGTGGCGCGGTCAACCACGACGGCCGCTCCAACGGCCTGCTGGCGCCGAACCCGGATGCGCAGGAAGCCGTGCTGCGCAAGGCCTACAAGGACGCCGGCATCGATCCGCGCACCGTCGACTACGTCGAGGCGCACGGCACCGGCACCATCCTCGGTGATCCCATCGAGGCCGACGCGCTGGGCCGGGTGGTCGGCCGTGGCCGCGCCGCGGACAAGCCTGCCCTGCTGGGTGCGGTGAAATCCAATGTCGGACATCTGGAATCGGCTGCGGGCGCCGCCAGCTTGGCCAAGATGGCGCTCGCGCTGTACCACGACAAGATCCCGCCGTCGATCAACTACAGCGGGCCGAACCCCTACATCGACTTCGACCGCGAACACCTCAAGGTCGCCGACTCCGTGACCGACTGGCCCCGCTACAGCGGGCATGCGATCAGCGGGGTGTCCGGGTTCGGATTCGGCGGCGCCAACGCACATCTGGTGCTGCGTGAGGTGCTGCCCACCGATCTGGTGGAGCCGATGCCCGAGCCCGACGTCGCGGTCGTCACGCCCGCCAACGACGATGCCAAGGCCGTCTACGTCGGCGGCGTGCGGATGGACGAGTACGGCGAGTTCGTATCAGATGACGATGATGACGATGACGACTCCCGCGGCGATGACGAGTTCTACGGTCGCGCGGTCGAGGACGAGCCGGAGCTGCCCGGACTGACCGACGAGGCGCTGCGTCTGCTGGAGGTCGCGCGCGAGGAGCTCGCCGCCGCGGAAGCCGAGAACCCGACGAAGCCGATTGTGCCGTTGGCGGTTTCGGGCTTCCTCACCTCACGTAAGCGCGCCACCGCGGCCGAGCTGGCCGACTGGCTGGACAGCCCGGAAGGTCGGGCGTCGTCGCTGGAATCGATCGGACGGTCGCTGTCGCGGCGCAACCACGGGCGCTCGCGCGCGGTGGTGCTGGCCCACGACCACGACGAGGCGATCAAAGGCATGCGCTCGCTGGCCGAGGGCAAGACCAACCCGATGGTGCTGGCCGCCGACGGGCCGGTCACCAACGGGCCGGTCTGGGTGCTGGCCGGTTTCGGCGCCCAGCACCGCAAGATGGCCAAGAGCCTGTACCTGCGCGACGACACCTTCGCCGAATGGATCAACAAGGTCGACTCCCTGGTGCAGGACGAGCGTGGGCACTCGATCCTCGAGCTGATCCTCGACGACGCGATCGACTACACCGACGAGACGACCGAGCTCCCGATCGAGAAGGTCCAGCTGGTCATCTTCGCGATCCAGATCGCCCTCGGTGAGGTCCTCAAGGCCCACGGCGCGAAACCCGGTGCGCTGGTGGGCCAGTCGCTCGGCGAGGCCGCCGCGGCTTACTTCTCCGGTGGGCTGTCGCTGGAGGATGCCACGCGCGCCATCTGCTCGCGCTCGCACCTGATGGGCGAGGGCGAGGCCATGCTGTTCGGCGAGTACATCCGGCTGATGGCCCTGGTCGAGTATTCGCCGGAGGAGATCGAGACCGTGTTCTCCGACTTCGACGGTCTCGAGGTGTGCGTCTACGCCGCACCGACGCAGACCGTGATCGGCGGACCGCCCGACCAGATCGACGCGATCATCGCCCGCGCCGAGTCGGAGGGGAAGTTCGCGCGGAAGTTCCAGACCAAGGGCGCCAGCCACACCTCGCAGATGGATCCGCTGCTCGGTGAGCTCGCCGCCGAACTGCAGGGCATCGAACCCCATCCGTTGCAGACGCCGTACTACTCCACCGTGCACGAGGGCAGCCTGATCCGTGCCGGTTCGGAGCCCATCCACGACGTGGACTACTGGAAGAAGGGCCTGCGCCACAGCGTCTACTTCACCCACGGCATCCGTAACGCCGTGGACAACGGTCACACCACGTTCCTGGAGCTGGCGCCCAACCCGGTGGCGTTGATGCAGGTCGGTCTGACCACCGCGACGGCCGGACTGCACGACGCACAGTTGATCCCGACGCTGGCGCGCAAGCAGGACGAGGTCGACTCGATGACGACCGCGATGGCGCACCTGTTCGTCCACGGCCACGATCTGGATTTCCGCACGCTGTTCCCGCTGCCGTCGGATCGCCCGCTGGACCCCGCGACCGACTACGCGGAAATCCCGCCCACCCGCTTCAAGCGCAAGCCGCACTGGCTGGAAGCCCAGTTCACCGGTGACAGCTCGACGGTCATGCCGGGTAACCACGTCGCCACCCCGGACGGGCGCCACGTGTGGGAGTACCTGCCGCGCGCCAACGCCTCCACCGACCTGTCGGCACTGGTGAAAGCCGCTGCCGCAGCAGTGCTTCCGGATGCCAAGCTCACCGCCTCGGAGCAGCGGGCGGTGCCCGGTGACGGGGCACGCCTGGTCACGACGTTGACCCGGCACCCGGGCGGCGCCGGCGTGCAGGTGCACGCCCGGATCGACGAATCGTTCACCCTCGTCTACGACGCGATCGTGACCCGGGGCGGCCAGCAGACCGCCCTGCCGACCGCAGTCGGCGCCGGAACCGTCACCGAGGTCACCGCCGCGGCGACGCCCGAACCCGAACCCGAGGCCGACGAGGCGTTCGTCGCCGACAACCTCACCGCCGGCGCCAATCTCGGTGCGGACTTCGCCAAGTGGAGCCCGGACTCGGGCGAGACGATCGCCGACCGGTTGGGCCACATCGTCGGCGCCGCCATGGGATACGAGCCCGAAGACCTGCCCTGGGAGGTGCCGCTGATCGAGCTCGGCCTGGATTCGCTGATGGCGGTGCGCATCAAGAACCGCGTCGAGTACGACTTCGACCTGCCGCCGATCCAGCTGACCGCGGTGCGCGACGCCAACCTGTACGCGGTGGAGAAGTTGATCGCCTACGCCGTCGAGCACCGCGACGAGGTCGGCGATCTCGCCGAGTCGCAGAAGGGCAAGACCGCCGAACAGATCGCCGCCGAACAGGCCGAGCTGATGGGCGGGGCGAGCACCGTCGCCGAGCTGGAAGCAAAGCTGGCCGAGGCCGGGCACCCGATTGCCGCCCCGGAGGACGCCGAGCAGCCGGCGGTCGAGCAGATCGCCACCGACTCGGTGGAGGCGCAGGGCGCGCCCGACATCCCCGCTCCGGTGTCTGATGTCGCGGTCCCCGCTCCGGCGTCTGATGTCGCGGTCCCCGCTCCGCCGACCGACCCGTCGGGTCCTGCCGGTGGCCTGTCCATCCCGCCGCCCCCCACCGACCCGAGCGGTCCCAGCCCGTCGGGGCCCTCGCAGTCCACCATCGCGGCGGCGTCGAAGGCGCTGAGCCAGGAAGCGGTGGTCGAGGCGCTGGGCGCCGACGTGCCGCCCCGCGACGCGGCCGAACGTGTCACGTTCGCGACGTGGGCCATCGTCACCGGCAAGTCGCCGGGCGGCATCTTCAACGAGCTGCCCGCCGTCGACGACGCCGTCGCGACGAAGATCGCCGAACGGCTCACCGAGCGGGTCGACGAGGGCACCATCAGCGCCGACGACGTGCGCGCGGCCACGACCATCGAGGAGCTGTCCACCACCGTCCGCGGGTACCTCGAGGGCGGCAAGATCGACGGGTTCGTGCGGACCATCCGCGCCCCCAAAGAGGGCAGTTCGAGCATTCCGGTGTTCGTCTTCCACGCCGCCGGCGGCTCCACGGTGGTCTACGAGCCGCTGCTCAAACGCCTTCCCGCGGACACCCCGATGTACGGCATCGAGCGGGTGGAGGGCTCCATCGAGGAACGCGCCGCCGAGTACGTGCCCAAGCTGCTGGAGCTCAATGGCGACCGCCCGTTCATCCTGGCCGGGTGGTCGCTGGGCGGGGTGCTGGCCTACGCCTGCGCGATCGGTCTGAAGCAGGCCGGCGCCGATGTGCGCTTCGTCGGCCTCATCGATGCGGTCCGCCCCGGTGAGGAGATCCCGCAGACCCAGGAGGAGACCCGCAAACGCTGGGATCGCTACGCGCGGTTCGCCGAGCGGACCTTCAACGTCGAGGTGCCCGAGATCCCCTACGAGGAACTCGAGAAGCTCGACGACGAGGGGCAGGTCAAGTTCGTGCTCGACGTCGTCAGCCAGAGCGGGGTGCAGATCCCGGGCGGCATCATCGAGCATCAGCGCACGTCGTACCTGGATCAGCGGGCCATCGACACCGCCGAGATCAAGCCCTACGACGGGCACGTCACGCTCTACATGGCCGACCGGTACCACGACGACGCGATCTACTTCGAGCCCGCCTACGCCACCCGCGCGCCCGACGGCGGATGGGGCCAGTACGTCGCCGACCTCGAGGTCGTACCGATCGGGGGCGAACACATCCAGGCCATCGACGAGCCGTACATTGCAAAGGTCGGCGCCCATATGAGCGAGGCGATCACTGCCATCGAGAGCGAGAGCACGTGACCAACAAGACCACTGCTGAACTCCTGTCCGAACTCCGCGAGAAGTTGGAGGAAGCCAAAGAGCCCGGTGGTGAGAAGGCGGTCGCCAAGCGCGCCAAGAAGGGCATCCCGTCGGCGCGGTCCCGCATCTACGACCTGCTCGACCCGGGCAGCTTCCTGGAGATCGGCGCCTTGGCCAAGACACCCGGCGACCCGCAGGCGCTCTACGGCGACGGTGTGGTGACCGGCCACGGCACGATCAACGGCCGCCCGGTCGGCGTGTTCAGCCACGACCAGACGGTGTTCCAGGGCTCGGTCGGGGAGATGTTCGGCCGCAAGGTGGCCCGGCTGATGGAATGGGTGGCGATGGTCGGCTGCCCGATCATCGGCATCAACGACTCCGCCGGTGCGCGCATCCAGGACCTGGTGACGTCGCTGGCCTGGTACGCCGAACTCGGCCGGCGCCACGAGCTGCTGCGCGGCCTGGTCCCCGAGATCTCGCTGATCTTCGGCAAGTGCGCCGGCGGTGCGGTGTACTCGCCGATCCAGACCGACCTGGTGGTCGCGGTGCGCGACCAGGGCTACATGTTCGTCACCGGACCCGACGTCATCAAGGACGTCACCGGTGAGGACGTCAGCCTCGACGAGCTCGGCGGCGCCGAAGCCCAGGCCCGGTACGGCAACATCCACCAGGTGGTGGAGTCCGAGGCGGCGGCTTACCAGTACGTCCGCGACTACCTGAGCTTCCTGCCCGCCAACACGTTCGACGACGCGCCGATCGTCAACCCCGGTCTGGAGCCGGAGATCACCCCGCACGATCTGGAGCTGGACTCGATCGTGCCGGACTCCGACAACACCGCCTACGACATGCACGAGATCCTGCTGCGGATCTTCGACGACGGCGATGTGTTCGAGGTGGGCGAGCAGTCCGGCCCGGCGATCATCACCGCGTTCGCCCGGGTGGACGGCCGCCCGGTCGGCGTGATCGCCAATCAGCCGATGTACCTGTCCGGGGCGATCGACAACGAGGCGTCCGACAAGGCGGCCCGGTTCATCCGGTTCTGCGACTCGTTCAACACCCCGCTGGTGTTCGTCGTGGACACCCCCGGCTTCATGCCGGGTGTGCAGCAGGAGAAGGGCGGCATCATCAAGCGCGGCGGCCGCTTCCTGAACGCGGTGGTCGAGGCCGACGTGCCGAAGGTGACGATCACGATCCGCAAGTCCTACGGCGGTGCGTACGCCGTGATGGGGTCCAAGCAGCTCACCGCCGACTTCAACTTCGCGTGGCCGACCGCGCGGATCGCGGTGATCGGCGCCGAGGGCGCGGCGCAGTTGGTGGTCAAGCGGTTCCCTGACCCGACCGCCCCCGAGGTGCAGAAGATCCGGGCCGACTTCATCGAGGGCTACAACGCGACGATGGCGGTGCCGTGGGTCGCGGCCGAGCGCGGCTTCATCGACGGTGTCATCGAGCCCCACCAGACCCGGCTGCTGCTGCGCAAGTCGCTGCGCCTGCTGCGTGACAAGCAGATCAGCCGCGTGCAGCGCAAGCACGGCCTCACTCCGATCTAGCCGAGCCCGGTGCGGTTGGATAGGCCTGTGGCCAACGACAAGGCGAATCACATCACCGGGCTGAGCCTCGACGCGCCGCGCGGCGACGCGCGGCTGGACCTGCGGGACCTCTACGTCTTCCAGTCCCCGCACGACCCGGAGCGGACGGCGCTGATCCTGACCGCCAACCCCGACGGCGGCGCGCTGCATCCGGATGCGGTGTACCGGGTGGCGATCGACAACGACGGTGATCTGCGCAACGACATCGCCTTCAACTTCGTGTTCTCCGAGCAGGTCGCGGGGCGTGACGGACCGCGGCAGAAGGTGGATGTGTACCTGGCGCTCGGCTCCACCGCCCGGGTGTACGCGGCGGCCGGATCGCGGATCTTCGGTGACGTGGAGGTGTCCTTCGACGGCACCCCGCATGTGTGGCGGTCCGGCAGCTTCACCTTCTTCGCCGGCGTGCGCAGCGACCCGGCGTTCGTCGACCTCGACGGGCTGGTCAACGTCTTCGACCCGGCCGGACGGCGCGACGGGCAGGGGCCGTGGACGGGTCAGGACTCGCGGGCCGCGGCCAACGTGATGGTGATGGCCGTCGAGCTGCCCACCAGCTATCTGGGCGCGCACCCCGACGTGCGCGTGTGGGGCCGGTGCAGTCTGCTGGAGGACGGCACCTGGGTCCATGTCGACCGGATCGGGCACCCGTTGATCAGCAGCTTCTTCAAGACCGGCGGGCCGCCGTACGCATTTGCGGGCAGCGAGCCGAACCAGGACCGGGAGCACTGGATCGGTGCGCTGATCGAACTGATGGGCCACACAGGGGGATATGCGCACGACGAGGCGGCGGAGGCGATCAACGCCGAGGGCGCGCTGCCCGACGTGTTGACCTACAACCCGGCCAAACCGGCGAAGTATCCGAATGGGCGCACCCTCTCCGACGACGTGATCACCGACCGGGTCGCGTTCCTGACCAACGACGACTGCCCGCCGTCGGGTCTGACGCCGCACGACGACCTGTTGCTGGACTTCCCCTACCTGGGCACGCCGCACTGATGGCGCCGCAGCCGCCGACGTCCCTGCTCGTCGAGGCGTATCGGGGCTGCGAAGGTCTGCCGCTGGTGGGCGGGCTGTTCACGCGCGGCAGAGTCGAGGCCAAGGCCGTCCTGTCGCACATGGTGGCCGCTGTGCTCGACGAACTGGATCTGACTGAGATCATCCGCGACAAGCTGCAGACCGAGGCGGTCGACGCCGTCATCGCCCGGATCGATCTGGTGGCGCTGGCCGATCAGGTGATCGACGGAGTGGATCTGCCGGCGATCATCCGCGCATCCACGACCACCGTGACTGCGGACGTGGTGACCGACGTACGAGCGCAGGGTGACGGGTTCGTCGACCGGATGCGCGGGCGCCGGGAGCGTCTGCGCGGCCGCCAGCGGTAGCGTCGGCGGCCGCGTGGTCTCGGTGCGCTCATGATCAACAGCACTTGTAGGATTCGCCCATGCCGCTGACCGACGGCGAGGTGATCGCGGGTTACACGATCTCGCGTCGGCTGGGAGCCGGCGGGATGGGCGAGGTCTACCTGGCCAAACATCCCCGACTGCCGCGTTACGACGCGCTCAAGGTGCTCTCCGCCGCAGTCACCGCCGACGACGAGTACCGCCAGCGGTTCAATCGCGAAGCCGACATCGCCGCCACCCTATGGCATCCCCACATCGTGCAGGTCCACGACCGCGGCGAGTTCGACGGCCGGCTGTGGATCTCGATGGACCACGTGGAAGGCACCGACGCGGCCGCGCTGCTGGCGCAGCGCTACCCCGACGGCATGCCACCGGAATTGGTCGCCCGCATCGTCTCGGCCGTGGGCGACGCGCTGGACTACGCGCACCAGCGGGGCCTGCTGCACCGCGACGTCAAGCCCGCCAACATCCTGATCGCCGACCCGCAGACCGACCACGAACGCATCATGCTGGCCGACTTCGGCATCGCCCGCCGCGTCGGCGAGGCCAGCTCGCTGACCGCCACCAACATGACCGTGGGCACGGTGGCCTATTCGGCGCCCGAACAACTCACCGCCGACAAGCACATCGACGGCCGGGCCGACCAGTACGCCCTCGCCGCGACCGCGTTCCAGTTGCTGACCGGCACCCCGCCGTTCCAGCACTCCAACCCGGCGATCGTGATCAGCCAGCACCTGACCGCCCAGCCGCCGGCGATCGAGGACCACCGGCCGGAACTGTCCGGGCTCAGCGGTGCGTTCCGCAAAGCGCTGGCCAAGTCGCCGGACGACCGCTTCGACACCTGCGCTGACTTCGCCCGGGCCCTGGCGAACCGGACTCGGGCAGCGGTGCCGGGCGGTTCCTTTGCCGACACCGACGATGACGAGGCGACCATGCTCGCGCCCGCCGCGGCCGGCGGTCGGCACGCCAAGAAGTCCTCGGCGACCCCGTCCCGCGGCCGGCTGCTGATTCTCGCTGCGCTGGCGCTGTCGCTGATCGCGGTGGTGTCGGTGCTGCTGCTGGTGTTCTACGACCGCGGCGAGCGGCGCGCCGATGCCGGCACCGCCACCCCGACCGCGTCACCGACGCAGCCGGCGCCGGGCGCGGGCGTGACGCTGCCGGTCGTCGTGGTGGGTGCCGACTGCGCCACGCTGGGCGCCGCCGGGCTCACCGAGCAGGGCGCTCCGGCCTACTGCGCGCGGCTGTCGTCGACCGGTGCGCCGCTGTGGTCGCTGTATCCGGGTGAGATCACCCACCCCTCCGGCGCGCCCACCGCGGGGCCCGCCGCGGACACCGACACCCCGGTGCTGGTGTGCATGCAGCAGACCGGGCGCGACGAGGTCGAGTGCCGGAAGGACATCGTGGCCGAGAACACCGATCCGTCGGCCAACGACAACCAGTCCGGCTGACGTCAGACCGGGGACAGGTCCAGCCAGCTGTCGACGGCGAAATTCGCTCCGCGGGCGGCGATCGTCGCTCCGCCGTGGCCCGGGTAATGCGCCGGGATGACGGTCGCGCGACGGCGCGCCGCCTCGGTGAACACCCGCCGGCGGGTGGCCGCTGCCGCGCCGGCGTCGACGTCGAACGCGCACGGATCGTCGGGGCGCGGCAGCTGGATGGGGCAGTGGGTGAGGTCCCCGACGAACACCGCGGATGCGCCGGCGTCCAACCAGAGGACCGACGATCCCGGCGTGTGGCCGGGCGCCGCACGCAGCCACAGCGACTCGCTGAGTTGATGGTCGCCGGCGAACAGTTCGGTCTGTGCCTCGACCGGCGCGATGCTGTCGGCGAACACCAGCCGCATCCCGTCGGTGGCGCCGTCACCGTCCGGGCAGAAGTACCGATGATCGTCGGCGGACATCAGGTAACGGGCGTTGCGGAACGTCGGCACCCACTCCTCGTCTCCGTCCGTGATGACCGACCGGGTGTTCCAGCCGACGTGGTCGGTGTGCAGGTGGGTGTTGATGACGACGTCGACGTCGTCGGGAGCGAAACCGGCGTCGGCGAGCGCCGCCAGGAACCCGGTGTCGAGGTGATCCAGCGGCGGCATGTGTGGGCGATGCCTGCCGTCGCCCACGCCGGTGTCGACCAGCACCGTCAGCCCGTCGACCTCGATCACCCAGGTCTGGACCGCGATCTTCCACTCGTCGGCGCGGCGGTCGACGAACAGCGGGTCGAGCAGGTCGGCGTGCTCATCCCAGGCGTCCGGCGGGGTCTGGGCGAACAGTGAGGTGCGCACCTGGAACCGGGTCTCGACCACCCGGGTCAGGGTGGCCCGGCCGAGCCGGGTCCGGTCGGTCACGGCTGGATGCGGATCGGGCCCGGCGAGTAGAGCCCGGAGTGGGTCTGCTCGCCCAACTCGATGTCGGCCGGCTCGGCGTCGACGACGGTGTCGAAGCGGCGCAGCGAGCCCCAGTCCTGGCCCCAGTCCTGAGACAGGTACGTCGACATCACCGAGGCGCGCAGCAGCAGGTCGGTGATGCCCAGCAGGCCGCCGTTGAGGCCGTCCTGCCAGGTGTCGGTGCTCTGCAGCTTGGCGTAGTAGTCCGGGGAGATGCGGAACTTGGGGATCTGGGTGACGCCGTTGGCGTGCAGCATGGGCTGCTGGCACGGGAAGGCCAGCCCCACCGCCCAGTCCATCAGGACCGGCTGCTCGGAGCCGACGTACTCCTGCACCGAACGCAGCTCCGGTACCCGCGGCGGGGGCAC
>Ga0208330_1000451_pt1 | contig 18783 bp, 13 predicted proteins | sample DeeseametaMP1896_FD_184180 | JGI IMG/M metagenome (GOLD analysis project Ga0208330, IMG submission 184180) | Marine microbial communities from the Deep Pacific Ocean - MP1896 (SPAdes) | ecosystem: Environmental > Aquatic > Marine > Oceanic | place: East of Hawaii, North Pacific Ocean | collected...
CGGACCTCGGAGTGGGCCCCGCAGCCGTGGTCGAGCGACACGATGCGCCCGTCGTCGTTGGCGTCGCCGTTGGCGCAGACGCCGAAGGTCTCGGCCAGCGGACCGGCGATGCGCATGAGGAAACCGCACGACGTGCACTGGTCGGGCGCCGACTGGGCGATCGGGGCCGAGGGACCGCCGTCACCGTCGTACCAGCGCTGAGCGGCGAGCTCGCGGCCCTCCGGGGAGAGGGTGCGGGAGCGACCGAGGCCGAGGTCCTTGGCGACCTGGCGGATCTGCGCCTTCTCGTCGGCGTCGAGCGGGTCGTCGCCGAATGAGTAGGTGGGGACCAGGCGCGGGTCGTCGTCGGCGACCGGCAGCAGGTCGCCCGGGGACAGGTCACCCGGGCGGATGCGCTCGCGATAGGGCACCCACTCGGGCGCCACGATGGCCTCGTCGCCGGGCAGCAGCACCGTCTCGGCGACGGTCACGTGCTTCTGGCGGGGGGCGCGGACCAGCGTCACGCACCAGTGCCAGCCGACGTAGCCCTTGCGGGTGCAGGCGAAGCGGTGGGTGACCACGCGCTCGCCCTCGACGTCGTGGCCGAGGTGCTCGCCCACGTCACGCGGGTCGTCCACGTCGGCGACCAGGGCGTCGCGTGCGACGTCGACGGCCGCGACCGTGGCACGGTCGGGCTTGGCACGGGCGATGGTCGTCACGGCGGGCAATCATGCCTCCTCCCCGGTGGTCGTGTCAGGTCGCCCCGCCCGACGGACGCGTCCCGGCCTGCAGCCCCGTGTCCCTCACCCGACCCGCTCGGTGCCACCAGGCAGGATGGGGCGCATGACGACGCCGCCCGAGGACCAGCCGGGTGCCGCGTCCTCCGTGGGCGGCCCCGGTCGTACGTCGGTGGGCGGCTCGGCCGGGGCGGCGGGCGGCTCCGGTGGGACCTCCGGCGGCGCGGCCGGACCCACCCCGGGCAGCCGGGCCAGGGCCGTCGGCAGGGGGCTGGGGACCGGCGCCAGGGTGACCGGCCGCGGGGCGGCCGGGGTCGCCCGGGCGACGGGCCGGGCGACGGCGTACGTCGGGGTCCAGGCGCGGCGCGCCGCCGGCGCCCAGGGGGCCGAGGACTCGGGGCTGAACCGACTGATCTACCTGCACTTCTTCAACACCGCGGGCGACGCGGCCGTGGCGATCTCGCTGGCCGGCAGCCTGTTCTTCCAGGTGCCGTCGGGCGAGGCCCGGGGGCAGGTGGCGCTCTTCCTGGGCCTGACGATGCTGCCGTTCGCGATCGTGGCGCCGCTGATCGGGCCGTTCCTCGACCGGTTCTCCCACGGACGACGGTGGGCGATCGGGGCGACGATGGCCTTCCGCGCCTTCCTCGCCTGGGCGCTGGCGGGCGCCATCGCCACCGGTGACTCGCCGTGGCTCTTCGCCGCCGCTCTCGGCGTGCTCGTCTCCTCCAAGGCCTACGGGGTGACCCGCGCCGCTGCGGTGCCGCGGCTGCTGCCCGAGGGCTTCACGCTGGTCAAGGCCAACGGGCGGGTCTCGCTGGCCGGCATCGTCGGCGCGTCCGTGTCGGCGCCCCTGGCGGGTCTGGCCTCGCTCGCGGGGTCGGAGTGGTCGCTGCGCTACGCGTTCCTGCTGTTCGTGGTCGCCACCGTCTGCGCCATCCGGCTCCCGGAGAAGGTCGACTCGTCGGTGGGCGAGGGCGAGCTGGTGCTGATGGGCGAGAGCCTGCTGCGCCCCGGCAGGCGCCCGCGGACCCGGATCCCGCACGCGGTCGCGTTCGCGCTGCGGGCCAACTGCGGGCCGCGGTGGATGAGCGGCTTCCTGCTCATGTTCATGGCGTTCCTGCTGCGCGAGAACCCGCCCGACTCAGGGCTCTCCGCCGAGGTGCTGATCGCCCTGGTGGTCGGTGCCGCCGGCGCCGGCAACGGGCTCGGCGTCGCGCTCGCCTCGCTGCTGCGGCGCATCAACCCGTCGGTGACGGTCGTGCTGGCACTCCTGGCCGACGCGACGCTGGCGATCGTGGCCACCGTGTTCTACGGCGTGCTGCCGCTCGTCCTGCTCGGGCTGGTGGCGGGGCTGTCGCAGTCGCTGGCGAAGTTCTGCCTCGACGCCACGATCCAGCGCGACGTGCCGACCGGGGTGCAGGCGTCGGCGTTCGCGCGCTCGGACACGACCCTCCAGCTGGCCTGGGTCATCGGCGGCTTCGTGGGGATCGCCCTGCCCCTGGACCCGCCGCGGCTCGGGCTCGGGGTCGCCTTCGCCGTGCTCGCCGCGTGGTCGGTCTTCGTGCTGGCCAGCCGGCGCTCGATGCCGGTGCCGGTCGCCGGCTGACGTGCGCGAGCGACCCCTCGGCCGTGCGTGAGCGACCTCTCGGCCGTGCGCCATCGACCTCTCGACCGTGCGCCATCGACCTCTCGACCGTGCGCCAGCGACCTCTCGGCCGTGCGCCAGCGACCTCTCGGCAGTCCGGGGCTAGGAGTCCAGCTCGTCGGCGAGGGCGCGGAGGACCTTGGCGGTCTGGCGGCCCGCGGCCTTGTCCGGGTGACGGCCGTGGCGGTAGGCCTCGGAGGTCGCGTCGAGGAGGCGGATGACGTCCTCGACGATGGTGACCATCGCGTCCGGGGACTTCCGCTTGGCCTCGGCGCGGTTGCGGCTGACCGAGGCGGGGGCGTCGAGGACGCGCACCTGCAGCGCCTGGTCACCGCGGCGGCCCTGGGCGATGCCGAACTCGACCTTGGTCCCCGGCTTCAACGACGTGGTGCCCTCGGGCAGCGCCTCGGCGCGCACGTAGACGTCGGGTCCGGACTCCTGGGACAGGAAGCCGAAGCCCTTCTCGGCGTCGTACCACTTCACCTTGCCAGTCGGCACTGCACTCGTTCCTCGGTCGGGGGTCGGGAGCCACGGCGTCTGCCGGAGCCGGGCAAGGATATGCAGCCCGGGCCAGGGACGGCCATCGGGATCCGCGGCGCGGTCAGCGCGCCAGCAGGTCCGGGGCCAGGGTCGAGACCCCCACGACCAGGCCGCTGACGCTGGCCGCGAGCAGCAGCAGCGTCCACAGCACCGACGGGATCCGGGTCAGCCGGGCCAGCTGGTCGGGGTCCGAGCCGCGGCGGCCGGCCCTGCCCCCGACGAGCAGCTCGACCAGCGGGCGGGGCGCTGCGAGGAGCAGCAGCCAGGCGAGCAGGAGCGCTAGGGCGGACTGGGTGCGGGCGTCGGCGTACCAGGTGACCGCGACGGTGCCGGCCAGCACGACCACGACCACCAGCAGCCCGAAGCCGTTGCGGATCCAGAGCAGCACCAGCAGGAGCAGCAGCGACAGGGACCAGAGCAGCAGGAGCGCGCGCCCGTCGGCCAGCAGCAACGCGGCACCGAGGCCGAGGATCGCGGGGGCGAGGTACCCGGCAGCCAGCATCACGACCATCCCCGGCCCCGTGGGCCGCCCGCGCGAGACCGTCACCCCACTGGTGTCGGAGTGCAGCCGGATGCCCTGCAGCCGCCGCCCCACCAGGAGCGCGACGAGCGCGTGGCCGGCCTCGTGCACGACGGTGACCAGCAGCCGCACCCGCGGCCACGAGCCGCGCCACAGCACGAGCGCCAGTGCGACCCCGCCGGCAGCCAGGACCACGGCCGGGTCGGGCAGCGGCTGGCGCGAAGTCAGGTCGTCCCAGAGACGGTCCCAGCCGGTCACGAGGCGGGCCGCTCCGCCACGTGGTCGTCGAGCCAGTCGGGGAACTCGTGCAGTGAGGTCAGCACGACGTCGGTGCCGGCGTCGAGCAGCTCGGCCCGCTCGCAGCCACCGGTGAGCACCGAGACGCTCAGGGCACCGGCGGCCCGCGCCCCCTCGACGTCGTGGACGTGGTCGCCGACGTAGACGCCGGCACCCTCCTCGCGCAGCACGTCGGCCTTGCCGGTGCCCCACACCCAGCCCTCCAGGCGGTCCACCTCCAGACCGAGGTGGTCCAGGTGCAGGCGTGCGTTGGGGGCGTACTTGCCGGTGACGACCAGGACGCGCCCCGCGTGCCTGCGCACCGCTGCGATGGCCTCCCTCGCCCCGGGCAGCGTGGGCACCATGGCGATGGCGTGGCCGGGATAGAGCGCACGGAAGCGGTCCCCCGCGGGACCCACCTGGTCGGGGGGCAGGTGGTCGGCCAGGAGGTGCTCCAGCGGCGGGCCCAGCCGCTCGGTCATCTGCGCCACCGGGAAGTCGACGCCCAGCTCGCGCCCCAGCACCCGCAGCACCTCGCCGAACCCGGGCGCGGTGTCGATGAGCGTCATGTCGAGGTCGAAGCCCACGACGGGACCGGTCGGGCGGGGCAGGTCCTGGCTCACGGCACGAGCCTAGGCGTGCGTCCCAGGGGGTGGAGGAGGCGGTTCGACCGTCCGGCTGTCCTCGTCGGCACCATCGGTCACAATGGTGAGTCCGGCCCCCGACGGCCGGCCCGACCGCTCCCCGACGTACGACGAGGTGCCACCGTGCCCACCAGCCGCAGCCGCCGCCCGGGGCTGCGCGCTGCCCTGTCCGGCGCGGCCCTCGGCCTCAGCACGGCGCTGGCGTCCCTCGCGCTCCCGGTCGCGCTCGGCGCAGCCCCCGCGGGTGCCGCCGACGGGACCCGCCTGCACCTGGTGACCATGGAGGGCCCCGGCCTGGCCGCGGCCCCGCCCGGCCCGGCCACCGAGATCGCCCGCTGGCGGATCCGCGCCCAGCAGGACGCCGTGCTCGCCCGGCTCGACGGGGCGACCCCGGTCTACCGCTACTCCACCGCCCTCAACGGCCTGGCCGTGGAGCTCACCGCTGCCCAGGCGCGCGACCTGGTCACCGCCCCGGGCATCGCCCTGGTGGAGCCGGCCGAGGTCCGGCGCCTGGCCGGCCGCGACCTCGAGGCGGACCCGGCCCGCCTCAGCCCCGGCGGCGCCCGCCGCGGTGGCGAGGGCGTGCTGGTCGGCGTGGTCGACACCGGCCTGGACCCCGACACCCCCCTCTTCGCCGCCACCGCCCGGGTCAGCCGCGGGGCCGGGGATGCTCCGACCTGCGTCGCCGAGCCGTCCTGGGGTCCGGGCTGGTGCACCGACAAGGTGGTTGCAGGCCGCTTGTTCGTCGACGGCTTCGGGCGTGACCGGCTGGCGAGCAGGGCCCGCCTCTCCCCCGTCGACGACGTGGGTCACGGCACCCAGGTCGCCTCGATCGCCGCCGGCAACGCCGACGTCCCCGTGCGCGTGCGCGGCAACGAGGTCGGCAGGTACTCCGGCATCGCCCCCGACGCCCAGGTCGGCGTCTACAAGGCCTGCTGGACCGCGCCCGACCCCGCCGACGACGGCTGCTCGACCGCCGACCTCGTCGCCGCCATCGACCGCGCCGTCGCCGACGGGGTCGACGTGCTCAACCTGTCCGTCGCCGGCCCCTCCACCCTCGACACGGTCGAGCTCGCGCTCCTGGGGGCCGCCGAGGCCGACGTCGTGGTCGTCGCCGCCGCCGGCGGGGACGCCGTGGGCGGCACCGCGCACTCCTCGCCCTGGGTCACGACCGTCGGAGCCGGCACCGGCACCGTCCGGCGCGGCGAGGTGCGGATGGGGGGCGGCACCCGCCTCGTGGGGGCGATGACCTCCCCGACCGAACCTGTGCGGGCCCGCCTCGTCCGTGGCGCCGACGCCGCCGCGCGCGGCGCCTCCCGCGGCGAGGCGCGACGCTGCGAGCCCGGCTCCCTCGACACCGCGGTCGTCGCCGAGCGCGTCGTGCTCTGCGAGCGCGGCGGCGTGGGACGCGTCGACAAGTCCCAGACCGTCGCCGACGCCGACGGGGTCGGCATGGTGCTGGTCAACACCGACCCCGGTGGCCTCTCGGCCGACCTGCACGCGGTGCCCACCGTCCACCTCGCGGTCGGCGACGGTCGTCGCCTGGTCTCCTGGGCCGCGAGGCACCCCCGCGGCCACATCGTCCTCGCCGCCCGCCCCGTGACCCGCGCGGTCCCCCGCGTGCTCGAGTGGTCCAGCACGGGCAGCCCGGCGGCGGCGTACCCGAAGCCGGACGTGGTCGCTCCCGGCGACGGCGTCCTGGGCGCGGTGCCCGGTGGCGAGGGCTGGCAGTTCCTCGGTGGCACCTCCGCGGCCGCGGCCTGGGTCAGCGGCACCGCAGCCCGCCTGCGTGCCGACCGCGGCTGGAGCGCCGCCGCCACCCGCAGCGCCCTGGTCACCACCGCCGAGCCGCTGCCCGCCGGCGTCCTGGACGCGGGCGCCGGACGTGTCCGGGTGCAGGCCGTGGACTCCCCCGGCCTGGTGCTGGGCACCGACCCCGCCGACTACCGCGAGTGGCTCGAGGGCGACCGGCTCGGCCTCAACACGACCTCGCTGGTGGTGCGCGGCGAGGGCGCCCTCACCCGCACCGTCACCAACGTCGGACGGCGTGCCCGCTACTTCTCGACCTCGGCCGCCGGCTTCGAGCGCCACGACGTCACCGTCACCCCCGCCGCCCTGCGGCTGGGCCCCGGCGAGAGCGCGAGGATCACCGTGCGCGTCGCCCGCGGCGACGGCACCCAGGAGGACGGCGCCGTGCTGCTGCGGGGCGGGGCCGGCACCCGCACCCGGCTGCCGCTGCTGGTGACTCGCTGAGGCGGATCCGATGGCGGCTGGATGGGGGTGCGGCGACGCTCCCGCCTGAGCCCACCCCCGGCGGAGGGGAACCACCCCTTCCGCTCCTTCGTCGCTCCAGGGGGGCCAGGCCCATCCACCCTCCGCCGGGGGTGGGCTCCGTCGTCCGCGTCACCACACCCCGCAGGCCTCCCGCCGTCGGTCCCGCCTCGACTCGCGGTGCTCGGCCGGGCGCGGGCGCCGGCGGGTCAGGTCAGGGGATGACCGGGATCGGCTCGGGCTCGGCCTCGGCCTGGGCGACCAGGGCCGCGAGGGCGGTGGGGGCGTCCGCGGTGACCATGGCACCGACCCCGTCGGCGCCCGGTCCGGTGACCTCGGTGGTGACGGTGACCACCGAGCCGCCCTCGGCCGCCTCCACGACGTGGTCGACGCGGATCTCCAGCTCGCCCATCCGCAGCACGTCGAGGTAGCGCTCATCGGGGTGCACGACCTCGAGCTCGAAGGGCATCTCGAAGCCGCCCGCCATCACCATGTGGCCGGTGGTGCCGACCCGGAAGGGGCCGTCGAGGACCACCTTCTCGACCGGCGGGTCCCAGGTCGGCCAGGTCGCGATGTTGCTCCACAGCGCCCAGATGCGTTCCGGCGACGCGGAGGTGTGCAGGGTCTCGACGTGGCGGAAGGTGGGAGCAGCATCCATGGCGGGGGAACCTATGCCCTCCGCGGCCGCCGCGCCAGGGGTCTCACCCGGCCGGGCTCGTCCGGTCGGGCCCGGCCGAGCCCGTACGCCTGGCCCCCGGCGTACGACGGAGCCCCGCCGACCGGGGGTCGACGGGGCTCCGCGTGGTGCCGGCCGCTGAGGCGGCTCCGGTGGTCTCAGGGCCTCAGGATGAGGTCCCGACCTTGATCACCATGACGCCGTTCCTCTTGACCTTCTTGACCGTGATGGTCGTGCCGGTCTTGGGGACGTCGACCGAGCTCCAGCCGGGCTGGTAGCGACCCGGGTGGGTGCCGCTGCCGTGCTCGTCGCCGTCGTACCACCAGTCGAGGGTGTCGTCGAAGGTGCGCACCGGCTTGATCGGCGGGAGCGTGTAGTCCTCACCCATCCAGTCGATCACCTGACGCTTGACCCGCTTCGTGCCGAAGGCGGCGTCGAAGGACGAGGTGCGCGGCCGGGCGAGGTCGCCGTCCGGCGTGTGCACGAACATCGGGTTGGCGTCGACGGGCAGCGCCATGCCGCCTCCGGGGTGGTCGCCGACGTTGTTGTCGGTGTAGGAGGTGTCCATGTAGGTGATGAGGGCACCCTCGCCCTGGCGGTAGAAGTCGACGTGGTCGGGGTTCTCCGCGACGTCACCGAAGTGGTAGACGTGCTTGAGGAGACGGTCCCGCCCGACGTACTGCCGGTTGTCGACCAGGTAGGCGTTGAGGTGCTCGGTGACCTCGGTGCCCGACGTGGTGCTGAAGCCGTCGAGGCTCCAGCCGTCCGCGCCGCCCTCGGCCGAGCCGACGGGCGTGCCGTCCAGGGTGATCTCGTCGACCTGGAAGCCGGGCAGCGCGACCGCGGCGTCGGTGAGGTAGCGGAAGCGGATGCCCACCGCCTCGGCCGGCACGGTGGCGGTCAGGTCGACCCATCCCCCGCTGCTGCCGGAGATGCCGGTGCCGTCGGGGTTGGCCCCGCCCTCGTCGCTGCCCTCGTAGGACTGGTCGGTGGGCACGTCCTCCCAGGTCTCACCGTCGGTGGTGGCCTGCAGGAAGGCGTAGTCCCAACCGTCCTCGATGGTCCAGCGCGCCTTGGCGCTCAGCTCGCCGCCACCGTCGACCCCGCGGGTCATGGCGTGGTCGAGGTCGTTGCCCGACCCGGAGTAGTAGTAGGCGTCGCCGCACGTGGCGCAGGGGTCGCCCAGCTCGGTGGTGACCTCCTTGTCCGGGAGCAGCACCATCAGGGCGTTGTGCTCCTTGCCCTTGGTGGACTGCCCGGGCCGGATCCAGTGCTTGGAGGAGCGGCCGGCCCGGGCCACGTCGTAGTCGAGCCAGCCGAGCTGAAACTTCTCCCAGGCACCGAACGGCATCGGACGGTCGCCGATGCCCTCGTCCTTCTTGGCGGTGCCGCGCGACTGCGACATCAGCGACCAGAAGCCGGTGGAGTTCTCGGCGCCGCCGGTGTTGCCGGAGGTGTCGTAGAGGTCCGGCAGGCCCAGGTCGTGGCCGTACTCGTGGGCGAAGACCGACAGGCCGCCGTTCTCGGGCTGGATGGTGTAGTCGCCCACCCAGACGCCGGTCGGGTTGTCGGGCAGCTCGACGGCCGCGCCGTCGGGGTCGGAGGTGCCGCCCTCGCCGATGTCGACGCCGCCGAACGGCGCGCCCCCCTCGGGGCCGGTGCCGTAGGGCTGGACACCGGCGTACCAGCGGTGGCTCCAGATGGCGTCGCCGCCGTAGATCGGGTCGCCGTCGGCCTGGTCGCCGCCGGCGTGCACGACCTGGAAGTGGTCGATGTAGCCGTCGGGCTCGTCGAAGTCGCCGTCACCGTCGAAGTCGTAGCGGTCCTGGACGTCGAAGGTCTTGAGGTACTCCTGGACCTGGGTCATCGTCCAGCCGGCGTCGAGGCGGCCCTGGGTCCAGATCGACAGGGCGTCGCGGATCAGGAACCAGGTGTTGTTGCAGCTGATGCCACCGCACAGGTCACGGCCGTAGCGGGCCTGGTTGAACGGCACCTTGACCCACTCGGTGACCTCACCGTCGAAGGAGTAGGTGCCCAGCGACTGCTCCTCGTAGAAGGCGCGCATCCGCTGGAAGTACATCTTCTCGTAGTAGGCCCGGTCGTAGTCCTTCTCCCACAGCGTGGAGTTGTCGGTGCTGCGGTCCGGCTTCGGGATCTCGTTGTGCAGCGGCCCGTCGTCGCGCTGGGCGTCGGACTCACCGGCGGGGTACGCCGAGTGCACGTCGTCGCCGAACTCCGCGAGCACCACGAAGATCCGGTCCTTGCCCTCCTGGGCGACCCGGGCGTAGGCGCCCTTGCCGACCCGCTCGACCGGACCTCCGCGACCGCCGTCGCGCAGTCGCTGCTCCAGGGCCTGCTGGCGCAGGTCCTCGTACTTCTTCTGCCAGGGCATCAGGCGGACGTGGCCCGCCTGGTGCTGGTCCGCGTGGCCGTCCTGGGCGCTCACGCCGGTCACCTGTGGTGCGGCACCCGACGGCGCGGCACCCAGCGGCGTCGTCAGCGCAGCGGCGACGAGCGCGGAGCCCGCGACGGTGGCGAGCTTCTTCCTGCTCAACTGCTTCCTCCCTTGACCGAGAACAGGCTCGCGCGACGTGCGGGAGCCCGAGCCCTCCCGCACCGGTCCGGGGTGCGTGGGGGATGGGGAGAGACGACATCACTCGATACCCCCGGGGGAAGGGGGGAAGGGCATCGTTACCGGTTCGTGACCGACTCCTGACCGGGCCGTGGGGCCCGGCGCTCAGCGCTCGCCGCTGATCTCCAGGACCCGGTCGCCCAGGCGCAGGACGTCGCCGTCGAGCAGGGTCACCGGGCGTCCTGGCGAGAGGTGGCGCGGCACGCCCTGGCGGATCAGCACCGAGCCGTTGGTCGAGCCGCGGTCCATCACCACCAGCGAGCCGTCGTCGGAGAGCTGCAGCTGGGCGTGGGTCTTCGACACCGACATGTCGGTCGAGGGCAGGGCGACCAGGTCGGCGACGGACTCGCCCTCCCGCGGCTGCGGGCCGCGGCCGAGCAGGGTCAGCCCGCGGACCAGGACGGTCTCGCCGGTGTCGGCCGTGGCCCGCCAGCGGGTCGCGGGCCGCGCGGCCCGACGGGGCGGCACGGGCTCGGGGGCACGGGTGGCCGCCGGGGCGGCCGCACGACGTCTGCCGGGAGCGGGTGCCGGGGGCTCCGGGGTGGGGAGCGGGTCGGCGGGCGTCGGCGTGACGGGCACGTCCGGAGCGACGCCCGCCGGCGTGGGCTCGGGCGGCACCAACCGCATCGCGGTCAGGTTGACGATCGGCTGCGGACGCTCGGGCCCCACCACTGCCGCGGGCACCGGACGCGCGTCGACGACCACGGTCCCGACCAGCTCGTCGTGCCAGCCCCGGCGACGACCGGAGACGTCGGCGGCGGCGGTCCAGGCCAGCGTGGCCAGGCCGAGCCCGAACGTCGGCAGCCCGGCCAGGGCGAGGACCGCCTGGCGGCGTACGGCGGCGGAGAGGGTGAGCGCGCCGTCGGGCCTCTCCACGCGCAGGCCGAGCAGCGCCATGCCGGGGGTGGCCCCGCGGCTGCTGAGCAGGGCGGCGCCGAGCACGACGAGCACGGCGCCGAGCAGGAGCGGGGCGAGGACGACCAGCCACGTCGTGGCCCCACCCACGACGAGGGCTGCGGCGAGGCCGAGGGGAAGGCCCCAGCCCGCGACGCGGTCGAGCGCGTAGGCGTGCAGCCGGCGCTCGAGGTCGGCCGGTCGGACAGCGGTGGCCGGTAGGACGGCCGACCCCGGGGGCAGGGTGGTGGTCACGGGCGGTCCACGGCGATCGTGAGGCCATCACCCAGGTCGATGACGGCTCCCGGCAGCAGCTGCACGGGAATGCCGGGGCGCAGCGGCTCCTGGGGCAGCCCGGGCTGGGTGAGCAGCGTGCCGTTGGTGGAGCCGAGGTCGGTCACGACCGCACTGCCGTGGTCGGCCCCCGATCCCGGTCGGACCTCCAGGTGGGTCGAGGAGATCTCCTGCTGCGGGCTCGGCACGGCCACCAGACGGGGCCGCTGGGTCGCGGTGAAGCGGCGCGCCTCGGGGGCGCGGCCGATGATGACGACGCGGTCGACCTCGACCTCCTCGCCGGTGGACAGGGAGAGCCGGGCGACGGGGGCCGCGGTCACCTCCGGGGCGGGCTCCTGGCCGGGGATGCCGACCGGTGGACGGACCAGGTCGGGCGGCACCTCGCCGTCGCGGGTGAGGCCGTCGTGGTCGTCCGAGGCGGGCGACCAGGCGGGCGGTTCGTCGTGGTCTCGACGCCCGCTCGTCGCTGGCGCTCCTCGCTGCTCGACCACCGGAAGGGGCCCGCTCGTCGCTGGCGCTCCTCGCTGCTCGACCACCGGGCGCGGGGTCACCTGCTCGACCACCGGGCGTGGGTTGACCACCTGCTGCTCGGCGGGCCACAGGACCCGGGCCGCGCGGACGAGGCCGTCGCCGACCTGGAGAGCCGGCCCGGTGGCGGTCGTGCCGAGCTCCAGGCTGATCGCCCGGACGTCGTCGGCGGTGGCCTCCGCCCAGGTCGTCACCGCCCGGCCGTCGGCGACCGTCTCGCCGTCCTCGGCGTCGAGCAGGCAGACGGCCCGGCCACGGACGACCGCCCGGGTGCGCTCCCCCTCGGTGCTGACCAGGGCCAGCCCGGCGAGGTCGCTGAGACCGGCGGCCAGCACCAGGTCGAGCACCTCGTCGGCGGGACCGCCGGCGTCGACCAGGGCCCAGGCGGCGGCCGCGAGGTCGCGGCGGTCGGGGGGCAGGGCGAGGACGAGGGACGGGCCGAGGACGGCGTACCACTCCCCCGGTACGTAGGAGCGGGTCGTCGGGTCCCGGTCGCTCACGGCAGCGCCCCCAGTCTCTGCTCGAGGTCCAGGTCGGAGTGGGTGTCGTCTCCGGCGGCCGGGGACGAGTCGACGACCACGACCGTGGCGTTGTCGCGACCCCCGGCGTCGAGGGCCGCGGCCAGCAGCGCGTCGGCGGCGAGGGCCGGGTCGGAGCTCGTGGCGAGGACCTGGCGCATCTGCTCGTGGTCGAGCATCCCGGAGATGCCGTCGCTGCACAGCACCAGCCGCGGCGCGGCGGCGACCGGCAGCACGAAGAGATCGGGCTCGGAGTGCTGGTTGCCGCCCAGCGAACGGGTGATGACGTGGCGCTCGGGGTGCTCGGCGGCCGCCGCCTCGGTGATCAGACCGGTGTCGACCAGCTCCTGGACCACCGAGTGGTCCACCGTGACCTGCTCCAGCGAGCCGCCCTCGACCCGGTAGGCGCGGGAGTCGCCGAGGTTGGCCAGCAGCCACGCCGGGGCACCGTCGTGCTCGGCGAGCAGCGCCGCGACGACGGTGGTGCCGGCCTGGAGGGGACCCACGCCCCGGGCGCGCTGCTGCTCGGCGTACGTCGCGATCCGCTGCCGGCAGGCGTCGAGCACCTCGACCACGGCGACCGCGGCGTGCGCCGGGTCGTAGCCACGGTCGGCGAGCGCGGCGAACTCCTCCACCACGATCGCGCTCGCGACGTCACCGCCCTCGTGGCCGCCCATGCCGTCGGCGACGACGAACACCGGGGGCTGGGCGAGGTAGGCGTCCTCGTTGACCTCGCGGACCCGGCCGACGTCGGTGCGGGCGCCGTGCTCCAGCTGCACCGCGGTCACGCGTCGGCCCCCGCCGGGGTGGCCGGTAGCGTGGGAGGGATGGCCGAGGAGGGGTACCGCTCACTGGCCGACCAGCTGCGCGCGTGGTCGGACCAGCAGCTGTCGCGCCTGCTCCTCGCGCGTCCGGATCTGGCCACTCCCGCCCCTCAGGACTCGGGGCAGCTGGCCTCGCGGGCCGCCACCCGTGCTTCGCTCATGCGTGCGCTCGACCAGCTGTCGCGGGTCGAGCTCTCCGTCCTTGATGCCCTGGTCGTCGCCGGCCAAACCACACCGCAGGAGCTGCGGTCGCTGGTGCACGCGGACCCGGCCGCCACCGACGCGGCACTCGCGCACCTGCGCGACCTGGCGCTGGTGTGGGAGTCCCCCACCGGGCTGCGGGCGCTGTCGGGCGTGGCCGACCTGCTGGTCGGCGGGCTCGACGCCGGCGTAAGCGGGCTGCGGACCCGCTCCGCGGAGCCCGCGTCGCCCGAGGAGGTCGCCCAGCGGCTCGCCGAGATCTCGCCGGCGGCCCGCACCCTGCTCGAGCACGTCCTGGAGCAGGGCGGTGAGGCCACCACGGGCGGCTCCCGCCACACGGTGCTGCCCGAGGACGCCCGCACCCCGCCGGAGGAGCTGCTGGCGCGGCGGCTGCTGGTGCCGCGTGGCGGCGGCTCGGTCGTGCTCCCCGGCGAGGTGGGCCTGGTGCTGCGCGGCGGCCGCACGACCACCGAGCCCGTCGACCTCGCCCCCGAGGTGCCCACCTCCTCGCGTGAGGCCTCCCTGGTGGACAAGGTCGCCGCCGGTGCTGCGTTCGAGGCGGTGCGCCGCGTCGAGCTGCTGCTCGACCACTGGGGCACCCGCCCGCCGGGGGTGCTGCGCAGCGGCGGCCTCGGCGTGCGCGACCTCAGGGCCACCGCGGTCCTGCTGCAGGTGGACGAGGCGGTGGCCGCGCTGCTCGTCGAGACCGCGTACGCCGCTGGGCTGCTCGCCACGGGCACGGGCCCGGACGGCGAGCCGGCCTGGCTGCCCACCGACGAGCTGGACCGGTGGGTGACCCGGTCGGCGGCCGAGCGCTGGCAGGTCCTGGCACGCGCCTGGCTCGACTCCCCCCGCCTCCCGGGGCTGGTGGGCCGCAAGGACCCGGCCGGCAAGACGTGGAACGCGCTGGTCCCGGAGCTGACCGGCGTCCACCAGGTGGAGACCCGCCGGCTGGTGCTCGACGTGGTCGGTGGCCTGCCCGCGGGCGAGGTGCTCGCGACCGGCACGGGTGTGCCCGGCGTGGTCGCGCGCGTGGCCTGGCTGCGGCCGCGCCGTCCCCGCACCCGGGCCGACCAGGTGCTGTGGGCGGTCGAGGAGGCCGCGGCGCTCGGGGTGACCGGGCTCGGCGGGCTGGCGTCGTACTCCCGCGCGCTCGTGGCCGACGACGACGCCGCGCCCCTGCTCGAGCCGCTGCTGCCCGCACCCGTCGACCACGTGCTGGTGCAGGCCGACCTGACCGCGGTGGCGCCCGGGCCGCTGGAGTCGACGCTGGCGCGGCGGCTGCAGGTGCTGGCGGAGGTGGAGTCCCGGGGAGGGGCGACGGTCTACCGGTTCACGCCCGGCTCGGTGCGACGCGCGCTCGACCTGGGCTGGACCGCGGTGGAGGTGCATGACTTCCTCGGCGAGGTGTCGCGCACGCCGGTGCCGCAGCCGCTGACCTACCTCGTCGACGACACCGCCCGGACCTTCGGCGCGGTGCGGGTCGGGCACGCCGAGGCGTTCCTGCGCGCCGACGACGAGTCCGCGCTGGCCGAGATCCTGCACCACCCGCAGGCCAGGTCGCTGGGGCTGCGACGGATCGCGCCGACCGTGCTGGTCTCCGACACCCCTCTCGACGTGCTGCTGCCGCGGCTGCGCGACCTCGGGGCCGCCCCGGTCGTCGAGGCGCCCGACGGCACGGTCCGCGTGGCGCGGCCCGACCAGCTCCGGGCGCGCGTCCCGCGCGACCGACGGCCGACCGCGGCCGGGTCCGCCCGGGTCGCGGCCGGTGCCGCGGCGGTCGTCACCGCCGTACGCGCCGGGGACCGGGTGGCCTCGACCCGGCCCGCCGACTCGCCCTCGCTGACCCCGTCGGGATCGCTGGCGGCGCTGCGGGAGGCGATCGAGCAACGTTCGTCGGTGGTGATCGGCTACGTCGACAACCACGGCTCCCGCTCCGACCGCGTCGTCGACCCGCTCGGCCTCGAGGGCGGCCGGCTCACCGCCCACGACCACCGCGCCGACGACACCCGGGTGTTCGCGGTGCACCGGATCACGAGCGTCCGCAGCGTCGGCTGAGCCTGCGAGGGCGATCAGCGCCGGGCCCCCACCCACCCCCTCCGTACGCTTGTCCGGTGACCGACGGCCCCCTCATCGTCCAGTCGGACAAGACGCTCCTGCTCGAGATCGACCACGACCGCGCTGCCGACTGCCGCAAGGCGATCGCGCCGTTCGCCGAGCTCGAGCGCTCGCCCGAGCACGTGCACACCTACCGGCTGACCCCGCTGGGGCTGTGGAACGCGCGTGCCGCCGGGCACGACGCCGAGCAGGTCGTCGACACGCTGCTGGAGTACAGCCGCTACGCGGTGCCCCACTCCCTGCTCGTCGACGTCGCCAAGACGATGGCGCGCTACGGCCGGCTGCGGCTGGAGAAGCACCCCACCCACGGCCTCACCCTGGTGTCGAACGACCGGCCGGTGCTCGAGGAGGTGCTGCGCGCCAAGAAGGTCGCCGGCATGCTCGGGAACCGCATCGACGACGACACCGTCGCGGTGCACCCCTCCGAGCGCGGCAACCTCAAGCAGGCGCTGCTCAAGCTCGGCTGGCCGGCCGAGGACTACGCCGGGTACGTCGACGGCGAGGCGCACCCCATCGAACTCGACGAGTCCGGGTGGGAGCTGCGCGACTACCAGCGCGACGCCGCGGAGTCCTTCTGGCACGGCGGGTCAGGCGTGGTGGTGCTGCCCTGCGGCGCCGGCAAGACGTTGGTCGGGGCCGCGGCGATGGCGCACGCGCAGGCCACCACGCTCATCCTCGTGACCAACACCGTCAGCGCGCGGCAGTGGAAGGACGAGCTGGTCCGGCGCACGAGCCTGACCGAGGACGAGATCGGGGAGTACTCCGGGGCGGTCAAGGAGATCCGGCCGGTCACCATCGCGACGTACCAGGTGCTCACGATGCGCCGCAAGGGCGTCTACCCCCACCTGGAGCTGCTCGACGCCCGCGACTGGGGCCTCATCGTCTACGACGAGGTGCACCTGCTGCCGGCGCCGATCTTCCGGATGACCGCCGACCTCCAGGCCCGCCGCCGCATCGGCCTGACCGCGACGCTGGTGCGCGAGGACGGCCGCGAGGGCGACGTGTTCTCCCTCATCGGGCCCAAGAGGTACGACGCCCCCTGGAAGGACATCGAGTCCCAGGGATGGATCGCCCCGGCCGACTGCGTCGAGGTGCGGGTGACCCTGCCCGAGGGCGAGCGGCTGGCCTACGCGACCGCCGAGCCCGAGGAGCGCTACCGCCTCGCCTCCTGCACGCACCGCAAGGTCGACGTCGTGAAGTCGCTGATGGCCCGGCACGCGGGGCAGCCGACGCTGGTGATCGGGCAGTACATCGAGCAGCTCGACGAGCTCGCCGAGGCCCTCGACGCCCCCGTCATCAAGGGCGAGACGTCGGTCAAGGAGCGGCAGCGGCTCTTCGACGCGTTCCGCTCCGGCGAGGTGCGCACGCTGGTCGTCTCCAAGGTCGCGAACTTCTCCATCGACCTGCCCGACGCCGAGGTCGCGATCCAGGTCTCCGGTTCCTTCGGCTCCCGCCAGGAGGAGGCGCAGCGCCTCGGGCGGCTGCTCCGGCCCGGCCACGACGGCAAGGTCGCACGCTTCTACACCGTGGTCTCCCGCGACACCGTCGACGCCGACTTCGCCCAGAACCGCCAGCGGTTCCTGGCCGAGCAGGGCTACGCCTACCGGATCGTGGATGCCGAGGACGTCTCGACCCTGTAGGCCGTCGCGAGCGTCGTCCGGCGCGTGCGTCGGCGAGGCGGAGGAGCGAAGGCGGGACGGAGTCCCGACGAGTCGACGACAACGCTGCCGCCGTGCGTGCCGGGCGGCGCGCAGCAGTTCGTGCAGGGTCGAGACGTCCTCAGGGACATCTCGACGCTGGAGGCCTGAACCCGGGGGACGTCATACGGAGGGGACGTCCACTGCCGCGCGCGGCGCATGACGTCCCGCAGCCTGTGGAGGAGCGGCTGCGGCCGACGGTGATCACCGGCAGGCTCGGTCCATGACTCGGGAGACGGGAGTGGGGCACCATGGGGAGCATGACGATGCTGCGAGCCACCGAGGGGCGACTGACGCGGGCCGACCGCGACGCGGTCCCGGAGAACGGGCTGCGGCATGAGCTGCTCGACGGGGCGATCGTCATGACGCCCTCCCCGGGCGTGCCGCACCAGCGCGTCAGCACGCGACTGTTCCTCATGCTCCATGCCGTCGTCCAGGAGCCGTTCGAGCTCTTCATCGCGCCGTTCGACGTGGTCCTGTCGACGGGCGACGTCCTGATCCCCGACCTGAGCATCGGTCGTCAGTCCGACCTGACGGACAAGGACCTCACCGGCGTCCCCGTCCTGGTGGTGGAGATCCTCTCCCCCAGCACCCGTCGCCGCGACCTCGGCGACAAGCTCACCGCCTACCGCGACGCGGGGGTGCCGCACTACTGGGTCGTCGACCCCTCGGTGCCCCGACTGATCGCGCACGACCTCGTGGACGGTGAGTACGCCGTCGTCGCGGACGTGTCCGGCGACGAGCCATGGACCGCCCCGGCCCCGGTCGACGTCACGGTCGTCCCTGCGGACCTCGTGCGCTGAGCCACACCGGCTGTCCGGCGTACGACGTCGGTTCGGTGGCGCGGAGCCGCGCCCCTACCCTGGGACGGGTGAAGGCGCTGCTGCTCGAGAACATCCACCCGCTGGCCGTCGAGGTCCTCACCGACCGCGGCTTCGAGGTCGAGCTGCTCCCGGGCTCCCTGTCGGAGGCCGAGCTCCTGGAGAAGCTGCCCGGCGTGAGCCTGCTGGGCATCCGCTCCAACACCAACGTCACCGAGCGCGTGCTCGAGGGGGCGCCGGACCTGCTGGCCATCGGCTGCTTCTGCATCGGCACCAACCAGGTCGACCTGACCGCCGCCGCGGACCGCGGCATCGCGGTCTTCAACGCCCCGTTCTCCAACACCCGCAGCGTGGTCGAGCTGGTCATCGGCGAGATCATCATGCTCGCGCGGCGGCTGGCCGAGAAGACCGAGAAGATGCACGCCGGCGTCTGGGACAAGTCCGCCAAGGGCAGCCACGAGGTCCGCGGCCGCACGCTCGGCATCGTGGGCTACGGCAACATCGGCACCCAGCTGTCCAACCTCGCCGAGGCGATGGGCCTGCGGGTCATCTTCTTCGACACCGCCGACCGTCTCGCCCACGGCAACGCGCAGCGCATGAGGACCCTCGACGAGCTCCTCGAGCGCGCCGACGTGGTCTCGCTGCACGTCGACGGCCGCCCCGGCAACGCCGGGCTCTTCGGCGCCGAGCAGTTCGCGAAGATGAAGCCGCGCTCGCTGTTCATCAACGCCGCGCGCGGCATGGTGGTCGACACCGAGTCGCTGCGCGAGCACATCCTCTCCGGCCACATCGCCGGCGCCGCGCTCGACGTCTTCCCCGTCGAGCCGAAGGCCCAGGGCGACGAGTTCGAGTCGCCGCTGCGCGGCCTCGACAACGTCATCCTCACCCCGCACGTGGGCGGTTCCACCCAGGAGGCCCAGGAGGAGATCGGCCACTTCGTGGCCAACAAGCTGGCCGGGTTCGCCCAC
>Ga0208330_1000456_pt1 | contig 18631 bp, 18 predicted proteins | sample DeeseametaMP1896_FD_184180 | JGI IMG/M metagenome (GOLD analysis project Ga0208330, IMG submission 184180) | Marine microbial communities from the Deep Pacific Ocean - MP1896 (SPAdes) | ecosystem: Environmental > Aquatic > Marine > Oceanic | place: East of Hawaii, North Pacific Ocean | collected...
CCATGGCACAGAAGGTCCAGATCATCCTCGAGGACGACCTCGACGGCGGCGAGGCCGACGAGACCGTCTCCTTCGCCCTCGACGGCACCTCGTACGAGATCGACCTCAACGAGGACAACGCGACCAAGCTCCGCGAGGCCCTGGCGACCTACGTCGGCCACGCCCGCAAGGTCACCGGCAGCCGCGGCCGAGGCCGCGCCAAGTCCGCCGCCTCCACCTCGGGCCCGAGCCCGAAGGAGGTCCGTGAGTGGGCCCGCGAGAACGGCCACGACGTCCCCGACCGCGGCCGCATCCCCGCCGAGGTCCGCGAGGCCTACGACGCCGCCCACTGACCGCCGAGAGGTCACTCGCGCACGGCCGAGAGGTCAATGACGCACGGCCGAGAGGTCAATGACGCACGGACACCCTCGTGCGGGGGAGCAGAACCTCCCTCGCGCGAGGGTGTCCGCACGTCCGGGGCGACCTCCACACTCCTGCCATGAACACTTTCTCGGCCCCGGCGCCGGTCGATTCCTGGGCGGCCCTGCGCGACCTCGTGCGCCGCCACCCCTCCCGCCTGGCTTTCGCGGTCGGCTTCGCGGTGCTGCTGATGGCGTGGACCGACGCCATCGACCAGGTGCCGTTTCGCTCCACGCAGAGCCTGGAGTTCTACCAGCTCGGCGACCGGCTGCTGATGCTGTGTGCGGTCGTGCTCGCGGTCGTGCCGCTCGTCGCGCTGCGGTGGACCGTGCTGGCCGCCGCCCTGGCGCTGGCGCCGATGCTGCTGGTGCTCATCGGCGAGACCGGGGTGCCGATCACGATGTACGTCGCTCCCGTCCTCGCCGGTGGCATCGCCTGGCAACGCAGCCGCCGGGCCGGCGCGGCCCTGGCCCTGCTGGGTCTGGCGGTCGTCGCCCCTGTCATCGCGGCATCCTGGCGGAAGCTGGAGGTCTACGACACCATCAGTGTCGACTTCGGGCGTGGACAGGGCGGGCTCGAGCTGACCGCGTACGCCGTGGCCGCCGCTCTCGTCCTCGCCGTCGCCGAGGCTGCCCGACGCTCGGGGGAGCGGGCCTCGCGGGTCCGGGCCCTCGAGGCCCGGGCGGGCGAGGTCGAGCAGCAGTCCGCGGTCACCGAGGAGCGGGCACGCCTGGCGCGCGACCTGCACGACGTGGTGGCCCACCACGTCAGCCTGATCGCGGTGCGCGCCGAGACAGCGCCGTACACCACGTCCGACCTCGGGGACGGGGGCAAGGAGGTGCTGGCCGAGATCGCTGCGGACTCGCGTCGCGCCCTCGACGAGCTGCGCGGCGTGCTCGGGGTGCTGCAGCGCAGCCGGACCGACCCCGAGCTCGCGCCGCAGCCGACCGCGGCCGACCTCCCCGACCTGGTCGCGCGGGCCGCCGACGCCGGCGAGCCGGTGACGTGGACCGACGGCCCGAGCGGGCTCGCGGAGGTGCCCGCGCCGATCGGGTACGCCGCCTACCGGGTGCTCCAGGAGGCGCTCACCAACGCACGGCGACACGCGCCGGGCCGACCCGTGGAGGTCTCCGTCCGCGGCAGCGGCTCCGGCCTGTGGTTGCGCGTGGTGACCCGCCTCGCCGCGTCCGTCCCGGACCAGAAGCCCGGACGCGGGCTCACCGGAGCCCGCGAGCGGGTCGAGGCGCTCGGCGGCACCTTCCTCGCCGGCCCGGCGGGGGACGACTTCGTGGTGGAGGCTGACCTGCGTGGCTGAGGAGAGCGGCACCCTGCGCGTGGTCGTCGCCGACGACCAACCGGTGGTCCGCGCCGGCTTCGCCGGGGTGCTGGCCTCCGCCGCCGACATCGACGTGGTCGGCACCGCCGCCGACGGGTCCGAGCTGGTCGCCCTCGTCGAGCGAGAGAGTCCCGACGTCGCGGTCGTGGACGTGCGGATGCCGGTCATGGACGGGATCGCCGCCACTGCAGCCCTCACCCGGGACCACGCCACACGGGTGCTGGTGCTGACCACGTTCGACCTCGACGAGTACGTCTTCGCGGCCGTGCGCGCGGGGGCCAGCGGGTTCCTGCTCAAGGACGTCCCGGCCGAGCGGCTGGTCGAGGCGGTGCGGCTGGTCGCCGACGGGTCGATGCTGCTGGGGCCGAGCGTCATCAGGCGGCTCGTCGAGGACTTCGCGGACCAGCCGGCCACCCGCGGCACCGACCCGTCGGCGTACGGCGTGACGAGGCGGGAGGCGGAGGTGCTCGGCCTGCTCGGGCGCGGGCTGTCGAACGCCGAGATCGCCGAGGTGCTGGTGCTGAGCACCGAGACGGTGAAGTCCCACGTGGCCGAGGTGCTGCGGAAACTGGGGCTGCGCGACCGGGTCCAGGCGGTGGTGTGGGCCTACGAGCACGGGCTCGTGACTCCCGGCTCGGCCCCCTGACACTCGCCCTGACGCGACGTCTCGTGTGGCCCGGCGCGGGTCATGGCGCGCGCTGAGCCACACGGGGCGCCTGCACTAGAGTCGCCTTGTGACCAGCGCGGACTGGGACGTCCTGGTGGGACGTCTGGCTGATCTACGGGCTGCTCAGGGGAATCCCTCCTTCGGGGAGCTTGCCGTACGCATCGGAGAGGTACGTCGGTCCCGCGGCCGGGCGCACGCTCAACCGGGGCGAACCACCGTCTACGACCTGTTCCGTCCCGGGCGGAGCCGGGTCGACACCGAGCTGCTGCTCGACGCGGTGACCGCGCTGGGGATCGAAGGTGTCGAGGCGGAGGACTGGCGTCGTGCCTGTCGCACCGTGTCGGGGGCCCCGGCTCCGCGGCCTGACGACGTCGCCCGCGCCCAAACCGGGGCACCGCAGTGGCGGACGCCTTTCGTCGGGCGGGCCGAGGAGCTGTCGACGATCCTCCAGCGTGCCGGAGGCGGCGGCGCGGTGTCCGTGACCGGTTTGGGCGGCAGCGGGAAGTCGCGATTGGCGGCCAGAGCCATGTCACTCCTGCACACCCGGGGTCGCGTGGACACCATCGTCCACGTCGACCTGCGCGGGCACGACCCGGAGCTGGCGCCGACTTCTGCTCACGCCGTGGCCCGCGCGGCCCTCGAGGTGGTGGGGGTGTCCGTCGCCGAGGACCACGTCGCCGAGCTGCGACGACTTCTGGAGACCCGGCCGATCGGTCTGCTCCTCGACGACGCAAAGGACGTCGCGCAGGTCGCTGACCTCCTGCCCACGACCGGGCGGAGCGTGGTGCTGTTGACCACCCGTACGCGCACCGACCACCCTGCCGTGCGCCACGTCCCGCTCGGACGGATGGCGGCGGACGAGTCCCGGCGGCTCCTCGAGGTCGTGATGCGGCGGGAGCGGTCGGCCGACGACACGAGCGCCGCGGACCGACTGGTCGAGCTCGGCGGCGGGTTGCCCCTGGCCCTTGAGCTGTTGGCTGCCCGGGCAGCCGCCAGGCCCGACTGGAGCCTGGACGACGTCGCGGAGCAGGCGGCGCGCCTGCGGTCCTCCCACCACCTCGAGGAGCCGCTGCGCGCTGCGGTCGCTTCGGCCTACGAGGCGGTGCAGGAACCCGCTCGCGAGCTCCTCCGCCACCTGGCGTCACAACCCTGCTCGTCGCTGGACCTGGACGCGGTGATCTCGATGGACCCGCGCAGGTCCCGCGACATCGACGGCACCGTCCAAGCGCTGGTGACAGCCCACCTCGTCGATCTCACGCCTGGTCCGGGCGGGGCACGGGTGTCGGTGCACGACGTCGTACGTGCCTATGTGCTGGGGGTCGCCGAGCACACGGACCCGCCGTCCCGGCGAGAAGCGGCGATCGACCGGTTGTGCTCCCACCTCGTGCACCGTCTGTGGGCCTGCTCCGGCGAGTTCATGCCCTTCGGCCTGCTCACCGAGGAGACACCCGAGGTGCTCGCGCTACGTCCGCCGCGGCTCGACCTGCTCTCCCACGAGCAGGCGCGGGAGTGGATGGCGCACAACGCAGACACCCTGATCGAGCTCGTGGCGGCCTGCGTCGAGCGCCGTCCTCAGGTGACGGTGGCGGCCACCCCGGTCCTGGCCGCCTGGTTGCACGCGCACTACCGCTTCGCCGACGCGGTCTGGCTCGTCGACCACGCCAAGCGTGCGGCGTTGCTCTGGGGGAATCCGCGAGCGGTCGCGGAGATGGCGTTCGCGCGAGGCACCGTGCTCACGTGGACAGCGAATCCACGCAATTCCCTGGAAGACCTCGCCGAGGCGGAGGCGGCCATCCAGGAGCTGGCGGACCCGCAGGCCCGGCAGGCGGTGGTGGCCTCGCAGTCGCTGTGCAACAGGTACGCCGGTGAGCTGGACACCGCCGTCGAGCAGGCCTTGGAGGCGCTGGCACTCCGCCCCCCGGGCGACCCCGACCGGGTCAACCGCTGGTGGACCGCCATCTCCTGCCTGACCCTGCTGGGAAGGGAAGAGGATGCCCGGGCCCTCGAGGCGAGGATCGCTTCGGAGGACGTGACTGCCGACCGGTCGGCGGAGGCCTTCCACCGCTTCTACCGTGCAGAGGACCTGCTGCTGCAGCGCCGATGGCTCGAGGCGGCGCAGGAGGCTGAGCGCGGGATCGCTGTGCTGGAGGATGCCGGCTTCGACACGATCCCCGGCTCTGCCCAGGCGTACGGGCGCGTCGTCCTGGCGGCGGCCTGGACCCACGTGGGCCGGGGTCCGGACGCCGAGCGGCAGCTGAGGGAGTCCCTCCTGGAGACCCGGTCCGCCGGTGACCAGCAGCTCGAGCTCTTCGTCCTGACCCTCCACGGAGAGGCCCTGCTGGCGTGCGACCGCCCGACCGAGGCTGTGGAGGTGCTGCAGGAGGGACGACGTCTGGCGCTGAGACTGGCCAACCCCGTGGGTGAGGCGGACGTGCTGGAGGTGCTCGCCCGTTGCCAGGACCTGCTGGGACGCGCTTCGGAGGCTCGGTCCTGTCGTGCGCAGGCTGCCGAGCTGTGGTCGATGATGGGCTCCACGCGCGGGGTTGCCCTGGGGCTGACCGAGTCCTGCGCCTGAGAATGCACCGCCGCCCCGCCTCGTGTGGTCCAGCGCGGGCCATGGAACGCGCTGGGCCACGCGAGCCGCCGGGCCGGGGTGCGGCGTCGCGTGAAGGTCGTGTTCGCTCTCAGCGGATGCCTCGGATGGGCGACCAGGGAACGCGTAGGCTGTCGGCGGGGTTGGACCCAGTGATGGCTGGCGTCCCCGGAGACGGCGGGACGCCAGTGCCCCACACCGGCACAGAGGAGCGATGCGCATGTTCGAGCGGTTCACCGACCGGGCCCGACGGGTGGTCGTGCTGGCCCAGGAAGAGGCCCGCATGCTCTCCCACAACTACATCGGGACCGAGCACATCCTGCTCGGCCTGATCCACGAGGGCGAGGGCGTCGCCGCCAAGGCGCTGGAGAGCCTCGACATCAGCCTCGAGGCCGTGCGCGCCCAGGTCGAGGAGATCATCGGCCAGGGCCAGCAGGCGCCCAGCGGGCACATCCCGTTCACCCCGCGCGCCAAGAAGGTGCTCGAGCTGTCCCTGCGCGAGGCGCTGCAGCTCGGCCACTCCTACATCGGCACCGAGCACATCCTGCTCGGCCTGATCCGCGAGGGCGAGGGCGTGGCCGCCCAGGTGCTGCAGAAGCTCGGCGCCGACCTCAACCGCGTCCGCCAGCAGGTCATCCAGCTGCTCAGCGGCTTCCAGGGCAAGGAGTCCAGCCAGTCCGCGCAGGCCGCGACGACCGGTGGCGGCGAGTCGCCCTCCAGCAGCCTGGTGCTCGACCAGTTCGGTCGCAACCTCACCCAGGACGCTCGCGACGGCAAGCTCGACCCGATCATCGGCCGGGCGCCGCAGATCGAGCGCGTCATGCAGGTGCTCTCCCGCCGCACCAAGAACAACCCGGTGCTGATCGGTGAGCCCGGCGTCGGCAAGACCTCGATCGTCGAGGGCCTGGCCCAGGACATCGTCAAGGGCAACGTGCCCGAGACGCTCAAGGACAAGCAGATCTACACCCTCGACCTGGGTGCGCTGGTCGCCGGCTCCCGCTACCGCGGTGACTTCGAGGAGCGCCTGAAGAAGGTGCTCAAGGAGATCCGCACCCGCGGCGACATCGTGCTGTTCATCGACGAGATCCACACCCTCGTCGGTGCCGGTGCGGCCGAGGGCGCCATCGACGCCGCCAGCATCCTCAAGCCGATGCTGGCCCGCGGCGAGCTGCAGACGATCGGTGCGACCACCCTCGACGAGTACCGCAAGCACCTCGAGAAGGACGCCGCGCTCGAGCGGCGCTTCCAGCCGATCCAGGTGCCGGAGCCCTCGATCGCCGACACGATCGAGATGCTCAAGGGCATCCGCGACCGCTACGAGGCCCACCACCGCGTCACCATCACCGACGAGGCGCTGGTCTCCGCGGCCACCCTGGCCGACCGCTACATCTCCGACCGCTTCCTGCCCGACAAGGCCATCGACCTGATCGACGAGGCCGGCTCGCGGCTGCGGATCCGGCGGATGACGGCCCCCGCCGACCTGCGCGAGTTCGACGACAAGATCGACGAGGTCCGCCAGCGCAAGGAGGCCGCCATCGACGGCCAGGACTTCGAGGCCGCCGCTCGTCTGCGCGACGAGGAGAAGCAGCTGATCCTGAAGAAGTCCGAGCGTGAGAAGCAGTGGCGCTCGGGCGACATGGACGAGGTCGCGGAGGTCGACGAGGAGCTGATCGCCGAGGTGCTCGCCGTGGCGACCGGCATCCCGATCGTGAAGCTCTCGGAGGAGGAGTCCACCCGTCTGCTCAAGATGGAGGACGAGCTCCACAAGCGCGTCATCGGCCAGGACGAGGCCGTCAAGGCGCTCTCCCGGGCGATCCGCCGCACCCGCGCCGGCCTGAAGGACCCCAAGCGTCCCGGTGGTTCGTTCATCTTCGCCGGCCCCTCCGGTGTCGGGAAGACGTGGCTGTCCAAGACGCTCGCGGAGTTCCTCTTCGGCGACGAGGACGCGCTCATCCAGCTCGACATGTCCGAGTTCAGCGAGAAGCACACCGTCTCGCGGCTCTTCGGCTCGCCCCCGGGCTACGTCGGCTACGAGGAGGGCGGCCAGCTCACCGAGAAGGTGCGCCGCAAGCCGTTCTCCGTGGTCCTGTTCGACGAGGTCGAGAAGGCCCACCCCGACATCTTCAACAGCCTGCTGCAGATCCTGGAGGAGGGTCGTCTGACCGACTCCCAGGGTCGGGTGGTCGACTTCAAGAACACCGTCATCATCATGACCACCAACCTCGGCACGCGGGACATCGCCAAGTCGGTCCACCTGGGCTTCAACCAGGCCGGCGACGCGGCGGGCTCCTACGAGCGGATGAAGGGCAAGGTCACCGAGGAGCTCAAGCAGCACTTCCGGCCCGAGTTCCTCAACCGTGTCGACGAGACGATCGTGTTCCCGCCGCTGTCGCAGGAGCAGATCATCCACATGGTCGACAACATGATCGCCGCCGTGGAGGTCCGCCTGCGCGACCGCGACATGCAGATCGAGCTGACCCAGGCCGCCAAGGACCTGCTGGCCGAGAAGGGCTTCGACCCCGTGCTCGGCGCCCGGCCGCTGCGCCGCACCGTGCAGCGCGAGGTCGAGGACGTCCTGGCCGAGAAGATGCTCTACGGCGAGGTCGGCGCGGGCCAGATCGTGCTGGTCGACGTGGAGGGCGAGGGCGCCAACCGGACCTTCACCTTCAAGGGCCAGAAGATCTCCGCGCTGCCCGACACCCCGCCGCTGGAGACCGCCGGTGCGCCGGAGTCCGCCGAGGAGGGTGGCGCGCCGGACGTCCCGAAGTCCGGCCCCACCGAGTAGCCACCGGACCGCTGCGTCGGTCCAGGCGCGAGGAGCGCCAGCGACGAGCCACGAGACCCTGCGGGGTCTCGTGGCTCGCTCGCGTTCGCACCTCGATCAGCGGGCCGCGTCAGGGCAGCGCGTACGTCTCCGGCCCCACCCGCACGGCCAGGCCGTCGGTGAGCAGCCCGGCCAGGCACCGCTGGCGCTGCTCGGTGCCGGGCCAGACCGCCTCGAGCGAGGAGAGGTGCACCGGCCCGGACGCTTCGCGCAGGACGGCCATCAGCCGGCCCCGGCACTGCCGGTCGGTACCGTCCCAGGCCTGGGTACGCCGCGCCGGGCCGTCGTACGCCGGAGAGCCCGCCGCCACCCAGCCGCACCGGTCGCGCACCGGGCACTCGCCGCAGCGCGGTGAGGTCGCGGTGCACACGAGCGCGCCGAGCTCCATCACCGCGACCGCCCAGGTGGCGGCGACGTGGTCCTCGTCGGGGAGCAGCGAGACCGCGACCCGGCGCTCGGCGGCGGTGACCGAGGAGCCGGGCAGTGCGACGCCGCTCATCGCACGGGCCAGGACGCGGCGCACGTTGGTGTCCATGACTGCGTGCCGCTGGCCGAAGGCGAAGGAGGCGACGGCGGCCGCGGTGTACTCCCCGACGCCGGGGAGGGCCAGCAGCGCCGCGTGGTCGGTGGGCACCTCCCCGGCGTGCCGCTCGAGGATGGCGACCGCAGCCGCGTGCAACCGCAGTGCGCGACGCGGGTAGCCCAGCCGCCCCCACATCCGCACCGCCTCGCCGGTCGGTTCGGCGGCCAGGTCGGCGGGGGTGGGCCAGCGCTCCATCCAGGCCTCGTGCGCGGGCAGCACCCGTGCGACCGGGGTCTGCTGGAGCATCAGCTCGCTCACGAGCACCGACCACGGCGAGGCGTCAGGTCGGCGCCAGGGCAGGTCGCGCTGGTGCGCGGCGTACCACTCCAGGATCGGGGCGTGCAGCGGGCTCTCGGGCATGTCCGGGCCATTGTGGCCGAGCGGTGTCGCGGGCCCTCGGAGTGGCACCTGCACCGGGCCGGGACGGCTGGTTAGCCTGCGCCTCATGAGCCAGTCGCCCCGCGGACCCCACGCCGCTCGCGGGCCCCAGCTCACGCGGGGCCCGCTCCCGGCCGCCATCTACTGGCGGCGCCGTCTGGTGGCGCTCGGCGCGGTGGTCGCGCTGGTGGCGCTGGTGGTGGTGCCGATCCGCCTGGTCACCGGCGGTGGCGCCGACGAGCAGGCGCAGGTCGCGCTCACCGGCACCGACCAGAGTGCCACTGCCGCCGCGGCCACCAGCGCCTCGCCGACAGCCGAGAGCACGGCGCAGACCACGAAGGACCAGAAGAAGCAGAAGAAGCAGAAGCCCACCCAGCCCGCTCTGCCCGAGCCGCAGGGCACCTGCGCCCCCGAGGACGTCGTCGTCCGGCCGAAGGTCACCGACGCCGTCGCCGGTCGCGCCGTGACCGTCACGCTGCGGCTGCGCACCCGCCTGGCCGAGGCCTGCACGTGGGAGCTGTCGCGTTCCTCCTTCACCTGGAAGCTGACCTCGGGCAGCGACGAGATCTGGACCAGCCGCGAGTGCCCCCGCGCGGTGCCGAGCCGGGAGCTCGTCGTACGACGCGACACCGTGGCGCGCACCGAGCTCACGTGGGGCGGGCGGCGCAGCGACGCGGACTGCAGCCGCTTGACCGACTGGGCGCTGCCGGGGTGGTACCACGTGACGGTGTCCGCGCTGGCCGGGGAGCCGCGCAGCAGCCAGTTCGAGCTGCGGGCGCCGGCGCCGGCCACGATCACCGCGAGCCCGGAGCCGAGGAAGAAGACCGGCCAGAAGTCGAAGTCGAAGGCGAAGTCGAAGAAGAACCGGGGCTAGCGCCCGAGCATCCTCAGCAGCATCGCGACCACGAAGCGCGACTCCTCGGCCCGCCCGGCCTCGTCCAGCGCCGCGAGCTGCGGCCGGTCGACCATCGCGCGCAGCAGCAGGTCGCCGTACATCATCCGGGTCGCGATCCGGACCCGGGAGTCGTCCGGGCCGGGGATCTCGCCGCGTGCCGTCGCCCGGGCCCACAGCTGGTTGAGCACCATGGCGTGCTGGGCGCCGACGCGCTCGGGGGCGGCCCAGGTGGCGTCCTCGCCGGCACCGTCGACGGCGATCCGCACGGCGACCCAGCCGGCCTCGGTGAGGAAGTGCTGCAGCAACCAGGAGTAGACCGCCAGCAGGTCGCCCTCGAGGGTGCCGGTGTCGACCTCGGGGGCGTCGGCGCGGGCGTGGACGGCGTCGACCAGCAGTGTCTCCTTGTCGCGCCAGCGCAGGTAGATCGACGACTTGCCGACGCCTGCGCGCCGCGCCACCCCGTTGAGGGAGTAGCCGGCCCGACCGTGGGCGGCGTACTCCGCCAGGGCGGCGTCGATGATGCGGTCGTCCGCGTCGGCGTCGCGGGGCCGACCGGCCGGACGTGACTCCGAGTGGTCCACGTCCTCAGTGTGCCATGCAGAGGCGATACCCCAGGGGGTTCTGATCCACTTCAGGACCTGAGCGGTCTCTTTACTTTGGGTGCGGGCGGCGGTGCCTCCGGACGCCGGCGACCGGACCCACCCGAGAGGGCGAGGAGTGGTGCCTGCGGTGTGCCTAGCATCGGGAGATCCGCGAACCCATCGGAGGTGATGACCGTGCCCCAGGACAAGTCCCCCGGGCCCAGCGTCAAGGATCCCGAGCTCTACGAGCGCCTGCGCGAGGAGGGGAACAGCAAGGAGAAGGCGGCCCGCATCGCCAACGCGGCCGCCGGGTCCTCCCGTGAGCAGGTCGGCAAGCGGGGCGGTGGCTCGCCGTCGTACGAGGAGTGGACGGTCGAGGAGCTGCACGAGCGCGCCGCCGAGCTCGAGGTCGAGGGCCGCTCGTCGATGAACAAGGACGAGCTGATCGAGGCGCTGAGGAACCACTGACGATGGCCACCGACCACGTCGGGCCGGTGCGTGTGGCGGTCCTCAACGACTACGAGATCGTGGTCAACGGGGTCGCGCGCATGCTCGAGCCGTACGCCGACCGCGTCCGTGTCGTCGAGACGACCGTCGGGATACCCGCCATGGGGCAGAGCGACGTCGTCCTCTACGACACCTTCAGCCAGGCCCAGGGCAACGTCCTCGACGTGCAGGAGGTGGCGTCGATGACCGGGGCCGCCGTCGTGCTGTTCAGCTGGAACCTCGACCCGACCCTGGTGGCCGAGGCGCTGCGCCGCGGAGCGGCCGGCTACCTGTCGAAGACCCTCGACGGGGCGGGCCTGGCCGACGCGGTGGTGAAGGTGGCCTCGGGTGAGCGGGTCCTGCCCGGGGACCGCGCCAACGGCATCGAGCACGGCGCCTGGCCCGGCCAGGAGCACGGGCTGTCGGCGCGCGAGGCGGAGATGATGGCGCTGATCACCCAGGGCTTCTCCAACGCCGAGATCGCCGAGCGGTCCTACCTCTCGATCAACTCGGTGAAGACCTACATCCGCACCGCCTACCGCAAGCTCGGTCTCTCGCGCCGCTCGCAGGCGGTGCGCTGGGGCTTGGAGCACGGCTTCCTGCCGCCGGAGCCGCGCCGCACGAACACCGCCCGTGGGGTCGCGGAGGTGGCGGCGCCGCGTCAGTGACCGGCGGGGGTCTCCCGGCCGTCCTCACGCGAATTTCACACATTCTCTGGACAAGCATTCGACGCGATATCCACAAACATTCCACAGTCGGTGGATTTCTCATCATTCCGGGTGAATTCACGAAGTTCGATCACTCGCGATCGGGCTATTTGGTCCTATGGCGGCTACGTTCGATGAATGAGCGGCTCCCGACCTGTGCGCGTGGCCCTCATCGACAACTTCGAGGTGTCGGTGGCGGGCGTCCGCAGCCTCCTGACCCCGTACTCCGCCCGTGTGGCCCTGCTCGACCTCGGCTCGGCGATGACCAAGCCCAGCTCCGTCGACGTCATCCTCTACGAGCCGGTCCGGCAGACCCCGTCCTCGCAGGCGATGCTGCGCGACCTCGTGCGCGCCTCGCAGAAGTCCGCGGTCGTCTACTCCTGGCGCGACAAGGAGGGGCAGGCGACCGGCTCGTTCGCCGCCCACCTCTCCAAGGCGCTGCCGGCCGTCGACCTCGTCAACGCGATCGAGAGCCTGCACGACGGCGGTGACGGTGGCCCCAGCCGCCGCATTCCCAGTGACCAGGGCCCCTTGAAGGTGATCCGGGGCAGCACGCAGCGCGACTACGACCTGACGCCCCGGGAGGCCGAGATCCTCTCGCTGGTCACCCAGGGGTTGACCAACTCCGAGATCGGGGGACAGCTCTACCTGTCCATCAACTCGGTCAAGACCTACATCCGTGCGGCCTACCGCAAGATCGAGGTGACCCGTCGCGCCCAGGCGGTCGCCTGGGGCATGGAGCACGGCCTGGCACCGCTCGCGGAGACCGACGTCGTCGGCGGCTGAACCATCCCTGCTCGCCGACGGGTGAGCGCGGCCTGGACGCCCTGCAGGATTCCGCTGGGCGTCCGGGCGGAAGCGACCCGTCCGGTGGGGGAGTGGAGGTCGGTAGGCCCCGTGGGACTCGAACCCACAACCAAGAGTTGTGAGGGTGGCCGTCGGCAGCATCTTGCAGCACCTGCCAAGGGCTGACGTTCAGGCGCGATTCGGGGGTTCGGGCTCGTGGTCGGTCGTCATCAGTTGGCACTGAATTTGGCGAGTTCTCGGCGAGTCCAGCAGACCGACTGCGGGACAAGCCGGGGCCCGGGCGCCATACCATCTATACATGGCTATCTACGGTGCATGTGAGCCCGCGTCATGAGCGAGGCAAGTGGAGACTGGGGCACGATCCGCCTGCGGAACGGTCTGTCGTTGGAGGAAGCGGCGCAGCGCCTGCGCACGCTTGAGGAGCCTCCCGTCTTGCTGTGTCCGGACGCCGGCGAGCTCCTCGACATCGCCGTGGGTCTCATGGAGATCCTGCGTCTCGGTTGGACGGTGTGGATGGACTCGGACGCGATCGCGGCGGATCTCTACGGCGATGACTCAGGCGGGCCGGCCTTGCCAGACCGGCTTATCGCACTTGATGAGCAGGACGCGGCGGCCATCGCTGGCCTGGACTTGGCCGCCGAGTTCAGCGCATCGGGACGCCGGTGGGTCGAGGCTGACGATGACGGTCGCCCCTGGCTCGTCCACCCGGACGGGCGCCGTGAACTCATCGGTCCCGCCGACGATGTCTTCGCCATGCTGACCGACGCCGTAGCCGAGGCTCAAGAAGCCGGGTCACTCGAGGCCGAGCGGAGCGACGGTGATCCAGGCAACCCTCAAGACGACGCATCCTGATGCCGTCCATGCATCAGGTGCGTGTCACGCACGCTGAGCCCTTCGAGGACTCTGCGTTCCTGGGCCTGTTCCACATCAATCGCAGTGATCAAGAGATCGCCCAGCGAGGCGACTCTCTCCTGCAGTCGGTCCGTGCGCACGAAGTCGACAGGTGGTCCCATCCCGTCGCCTGGCGGAACGGGTCCGTCGTGGTGCGATGGCGAGACTCGGAGTTCGACCGCCCGGGGTTCACCCGGTACGAGCCCCGAGACGATCGAGGCGTCCGACTCGGTGGCTGCGCGAAGCACGGTCCGGACGAGTGCTGGCGTATGGACGACTTCCCCCTGCAGGCCGAGTATCGAGCCCCCGCTGGCGTTCCTGAGGCGGGACATGTGACCTTCGGACCCTTGTCGAGGGTGGTGGGTCACGCCGGGTGCCCTTGGGCGACGGCGCGTGTCGATGAGCTGGTCGACCGGGAGCCCATCCCGCTCGTCGGCGCCGGCGTGTGCTGTCGCCGATCCGGTGCGCTGCCCGCGGGTGAGCAGTCGTTGCTGCAGTGGGCCGCCTTCGATATGTCGACGTACGTCAAGCCGAAGCGCGTGCTGTCCGTACTCGACGTTCTCATTGGCTGGCGTCTCTTCGGTCTCTACTCCGATTCCCTCGACTGGCCCGGTCTCGGCAACGGGTCGACAGGTCTCTCGTCCACGGTGAGGTCTGGTTGGTTCACGATGCTGCAGTTGCGCGAACTGGCATGAAGGGTCCGAGCGTCCGGGTCATCGCCGTCCCTGTCGGCATGCGCCCACTCTGCGCGATCGCTCGGGGGGCTTAGCAGCCCGTGATGCCTTTGGGAATCCGTAGGTCATCGAGTGGTGAACCGATCTAGCAAGGCGCAGGTGACTGCGCCGAGTCCGCGGGCCTTCAGAACTCCTGAGTGCCGCCCCGCCGCTGTCGGTCGCGGCGCGTGTAGCGGAGCGATGCGTCCACGTCGTCGGACAGAACATGGGACTCGCATCGTGTCTGCCAGTAGTTCTTCCGTACCTGTGTCAGTGTTCCGGGTTCCCCGCAGACGTCGCACGCGCTGCAGGATTCCCGCTCGGCATCACTCACGAGTGAGTGGGCGAGCGCTCTGCTCGAGGTCTCGAGGTCCTCAGGCAGCTCGACGTACAGCCGAAGACCGCCGAACTTCTGTTTGACCTGGACGACCAGCCATCCGGGGGCCACGATGTCCAACTGCTCCATCGTGGCTTCGAGAAGGGCGACCCAGCCAGTAGGTACGTGCGACCAGGCGGGCGGGATGTTCGGGAGATGGCAGTCCTTCGGCGACGAGTCGCTACCCATCGGTCGACCGGGGTGTCGTCGGCTGAGATCGTGTGTTCCGTTGGCGACCTCTCGCCGGCGCAATCTGCCGATGAGTCGGCCATGACCGAGATGAACCAGCCCGTTGAACTGAGCCTCGTCCACCAGTTGCTCGACGACTTCGAGGATCGGTACGTCGCGACCTTCCGCTGCACGGACGCCAACAGGTACGAGTTGGAGAGCAGGGCGTTGGCGTCGATCGAGCAGCAGATCCTCGCGCTGACGGGAGATGACCTTCGCGACGCGGCTGATCGGCTGATCGGCTACCTTCACGAGTTGCAAATCCTTGGCATGGACTAGAGCGCACGCAGAGCCCCCATGGTGAGCAGCCCCGATGTGATGCCCGGATCATCGGATCGCGGCGCCAACGCGATGGCCTCTCGTGCTTCGAGTCCCGCACGCAGAGCAAGTAGAGCGAACCCGGGCCCCGTTACGCTTCGGCCGGCGTCTGCCACGGGTACCCGCGACCATGCCCAGACCGGGCACGCGGGGTCTCGGGGACGGTCACTGGGCGTGCGTCCAAGGACTTCGATCAGCTCGCGGACGGACGCGGCCGACCATTCATCGTCCGTCCAGGCGCGAGCCGCTGCCGCCGGGATGTCGAGTGCGAACCAGGCATCAGCCTCGTCGACACCGAAGCGCCTGTGGGCATAGGTGTTCATCACGATCGCGAAGGCGCTGTGGCTCAGGGTGAGGAACTCTGACAAAGGCTCGCTCGGTGGGTGTGACCCGCTCCGCGATGACCCCGGCGGAGGGACCTCCGTCATTCGACCTCCCTGCGCACCGGAACTGCGGCAGAGATGGCGAGACTTGCCCATACGCGCGCTCGCTCAGTGGCGAGCCGCATGCGTGACTCGTCCCAGGTCCACGAGTTGATCTCGGCCTGGAGGAGCAGGTCCGCTGCACAGGTTCGATAGAAGTTGGCGTTGGCCAGGACTTCACCATCCTGCGTGCTGATCACGTCGAGGGTGTCTTGCTCGAATAGGTCGTAGGCAGTGATGCCGATCGGCAGGTCGACCCGCTGGTACGTCTGCCCGTCGGGTGCGTCGTATCGACGCCACATGATGCCCTTGGCAGCCACGTGAGCGCCGGCGTGACCTCCTGGCATGACACAGACGAGCATCCCGAGACTCTTCAGCCGCTCGCCGCACCGATTGTTGTGGGTCGGATTCGACGGCGGTAAGACCATGTATAGATGGTATCAGATCAGATCGGGATCGGTCACGCCCTTGGTCCACGCGGCCGAGAGGCGACGTTGGGTGTCGGTGGCTGTCACTACGCCCGCTCGCCGGTCCCAGTAGTGCGCGAGGGTCGTTGCGGTGTTGGCGTGGCCCAGGACCTTGCTCGCCTGCTCAACCCCTAGGTCCTCCACGAGGTGCGTCCCAAGTGTCCGCCTGAAGGAGTGCGGGCCGATCCAATCCAGGTTGCGCCCCGTTGACTCCGCGTACGCGGTACGCGCGTCCCGCCAGGCCGTCCGAACGTTCGTCGGGGAGATGAAGCCACCGGACGTGGACGCGAAGATCGGCGCGCCAGCGGCAATGATTCCGACGGCGTCGCGACGTCGCTTGAGCATCGCTAGCACCTCGGGTGGAACCGCGACTTGCCTCGCGCCTGCGTACGACTTCGGGGTTGGCTTCCTGGTCAGACCCCCGTCCGCGGCGCGACGAATCTCCAAGGTGGGTCCGATCTGGAGCTGGCCAGTCGTGAGATCGGCATCGAGCCACGTGAGCGCCAGCGCTTCGCTGATTCGACATCCAGTGCCCATGAGGAGCTCGAAGATGTCGCGCAAGGGGATGGAGCGTCGCGTGCGCTGGGACTCGCGAGTAGAAGGTTCGGCCTCCCATAGATCGATGGCCGCCACCACATCGAGGAGATCGTCTAAGGACATGGCGGGCTTCGGGCTTCGATCCCGCCCGTGCCGTGTTCGGATGCCGAGTGCCGGGTTGGTGGCGATGGCCCCTTCGACATAGGCGAAGCCCAACACCTGGCTCAGCACGGTGCGGATCAGTTTCGAGTTCCGTTCAGTGGCCTTCAAGTACGCCGCGATCCGTCCCGGCGTGATCTCACCAACCGACAGCATGCCCAGCGTCGGATTGATGTGCTTCACCAGTGCGTGCTCGTACCTGTCGTAGGAGCCGTGTGTGAGGTCTCCTGCCGTCACGTCGAGCCGGCGCTCGGCAAGCCATCGCTCGCTGACGACCTCCAGCGATGACGACCGCGTGAGTCGGCCTGCTCTCGCGCCGACCCGGTCCTGGATCGCCTCGAGGAGGGCGACCTCGGCCTTGCTTCGTGTCGCGGCGCGACGGGTCACCGCCCGGACCCGGCCGTCCGCGTCGCGCACGCGAGTCCGCGCCTCCCACGCTCCGGCGTTGGTGCGTCGGCTGGTGATGGATCCGTGCGCCCCGAGGGGGGTTCGTGGGCGGCCCATCACTCGGCCCTTCCGGCGAGCCATGCAGCCACGTCGCCGTGCCGATAGCGGACGTATCGCCCCACTCGGAGAGAGCGCGGTCCGGTGCCTCGTGATCGCCAGGCGTACAGCGTCTGGATCGGGACCTGGAGGTAGTCGCTCAATTGCTCAACGCTCCAGAGTGCCTCGCAGCACTCGTGGTTGGTTCCGGTTGGTTCCTGCGGCATGACGGAGTCATCGGCAGGTCGATCGGTCGAAGGGTCGGGGGAGGGAAGAAAAGCGTAGGCCGTTTGATACCATTTATACATGGTACAACCACGAGCGGTATGTGGCATCGAGTCCCGAGACAGCGGCTGGCGTTCCGCTGGGGAGCAGATCGTCGCGTGGGTGCAAGAGGGGGCCAGACTTGTCGAGGGATGGGCGCCCATCGCTTCCGGGAAGACAGAGTGCGCGTCCGAAGTTGCCGCTGCCCTCGCCAGTACGGGGGACCCTGTCGTTGTCGTGGTCCGTGATGACGATGAGGCCACGCACATGTCCGACCTGCTCTCGGCACGGTTCGTTCAAGACGTCACAGTGTGGGACGTCGGTGACTACCTCGAAGGCCTGGAACGGTGCACCAAGTGGCCGTACGTCGCCACTGTCATCGACCTGGGCTCTGTGCAGGCGCCCGTTCCTGCGTCGGGAAACCTGATTCGCTTCACGGATCCGTACCGGCAACAGGCACCTCTCGGGGGCGATGTCATCCACTGGCGATCCTCACGACTCGTCCCATCGATCGCCCGGGCGATCGACATCGGCCGCTATGGCGGGTCTGGGTGGTGTCTGCCCCAGGACGCAACGGGTGTCGCGCCCGATCATCGGGTCGCTGTGAGTCGAGTCGGCCACGCTCGAGAGTGCGCCGTGGTCGCGCGGCACTACGCTGCATCGACCCGCGACGACTTTGGCCTTGAGACCGCCTACGCGACCGTTCGCGATACGCCCGTGGGTGACATCATCGCCGCGAGGCCGGAAGTGCTCGTACTTGCCTACATGGACAGCGACCCGGACCTCCTGGCCAGATTCATGGTCGCTGCCGGAGCCGGAGTCCGGATCGTCACGCCCGAACACCTTGACGATCCACTCTTGAAAGCTAGCGAGTCCGGCGGGCGGGCAACGTTGTGAAGTCCCAGCTCCAGGTCGCGGCACTCAGGCGACAAGGGTGTCTAGGGCCTGTTCACTGGTTCCTGTTGTTGGCAGCCCGGACCGAAGACTCGCGCAGGTTCGCATGAATGCCTCAGAGTCGCCAGTGTTGGCAAGGGCACGTGCCTACCGAGCGAGGAGGCTCCGTGGAATCGAGCAAGACTGGGGGCTGGTGGCAGTCCCGTCAAGCTCGGTGCCAGCGTGGACACCACGCGTCCAGGACGGAGACCGAGTGTGGATTCCGCGCTTCCTCGAAGGTTCCCCGCCGTCAGTGACCTGGATGTGCCGGTTCATGTACGCGAGCGGATACGACGCCGAGAGCTCCCTGTTTTGGCTGACTTCTCCCAAGTCAGCGCTACGTGGTGAAAGGCCCATCGCGTTGCTTCTTCGCGGAACCCTCGACCCCGTCCTGGCGGCCTTCATCAGTCACCGAGCGATGGGCCCTAGTGCCCCATCCTGACTGCTCGCCGTAGCCGTCTCGCAAAGCGCAAAGAGAGCGAGATCGTTGGGCTTAGTGGCGGTCTGCTCAGACCAGATGTCGAAGCCAGTTGCAGGCAACTCGCGGCGGTATGACGCAGACTTGAGACTCCATCTCGGCGGGG
>Ga0208330_1000462_pt1 | contig 18395 bp, 17 predicted proteins | sample DeeseametaMP1896_FD_184180 | JGI IMG/M metagenome (GOLD analysis project Ga0208330, IMG submission 184180) | Marine microbial communities from the Deep Pacific Ocean - MP1896 (SPAdes) | ecosystem: Environmental > Aquatic > Marine > Oceanic | place: East of Hawaii, North Pacific Ocean | collected...
AACGTAGGGGTGGGCGACAGCGGAGCGGGCCACCCGGCGCCGCTGTCGCCGCCCCGATTGTCGCCCAATTCGGAGATCATATAATCAAGACGCTTCCCGGAGATAACGAAGCACTCCCGGGCCCTAATAAACGATTCTACATCAGCCGTCTGGAAGAACTGCTCAAGTTGTCCGCGCCCTTCAAAGAAGGGCTCCAAGAATTCAGGCCGTGCGTTGCCATCCCAGTCCGCGCCGACGTACTCATGGATAAAACCTTCCGCCTTGATGAGAGACACGCCAATCGAGTCGACCCGCTTCTTCAATTGGTCAATTTTGCTAACACCGGTATTCTGGTCAATGGCGTCTAGGATGTCCGAACTTGCCGCAAGGAAGCACTCTAGGCCCCATATAAAGCTGCGATAAAGGGGCAGCCCGTCATTCACGTTGTGACCGGATTCTCGTTGAAATCGTTGATGCTCCTCAAGTGGGTCCGTCATCCATAGATGATTCTGAAACGGCCGATCAAAGTCCCGTTGGAGTTGCAACAGCAAGATTCTGGCCAAATTTGACATGAAGCCCGAGCTAGACGCCGTTCTGGCCTGTAGGCCATTTGACAAAGAACTTGCCCCTCATCTGGAGCCTGAGGCTGCACTTGGTGGCTTGACAAACTGCCCGTCTCTCAGCCTCTGCCTGAGGCTGCAGATAGCGGGCTTTTTGGAAATTTTCGAAATTTCGCGAAAGAATTCGGCGGAATTTTACCGAATTTCGAAGTCTCTTGAAGCCAATCTTGGGTCTATCCGGAGCCTGAGGCTAAAGATGGCCGAAAATCGGCCTCAAAATCGGATGCGGACCACCTAGATCTGCATGTGCAGCCTAAGGCTCCAGATAGATGCCATTTTTGCGTACAAGTCTTGATTGCAACACATATACCGCACCATAGTGAGAATCAAATCGTACCACCTATATGAGACACCTCGAAGCCCGTGAAATCGTTGCCGGCGATCGGTAAATCGGGTGTAACGTTGAACGACCGGCTTACGGACAGTGGCCGGCTCTGAGCGGGGAGTATTTGTCGGGCACGGAGAGAAGGGCGAGGGCCCAGAGCCTCGCTACCCCTCCCCAACTAGGTCTCGAGGCTCTGGCTCCTTGTTTGCGGGCTTCAGCTTGCTGGAGTCCGACGTGGGTCCGGGGGACGGATCCCCCGGGAGCGGGGCGGGAATTCGTGGTGGCTTTTGCGGTCTCGTTGCCGCCCCGAAGGGGCCAGATAAGCCGAGGACTTCGTAGCGCTAACGCTTGCACGCGCGGATTCCCGCCAGCACCCAGGCTTCGAGTTTGCACCCAGCCCAAATCAACGTAAAGAGAGGCCCCGGCCGGTCTTCCGGCTGGGGCCTCTCTGGCTTAGATCCTGTCAGTTTTCTCGGTTCGCCCTTCGAAAATCTAAGGGCGAACCGGGAGCCTGCACTTCCCACGATTAAGACCGGATGGTTATCCTCATTGGGGGTGTCTTTAAACTAGGCCAATGGTCCGCCACAACGTCTTCGGCCGACCAAGTTTCTTCAAAGCATTGTGAGGGGTCATCACTGTAATCGTTGGGGCTATAGACTATTTCTTCCGAATTCTTGAGCAAAGTTCTGATGATTTCCAAGAATTGTTGTCGTTCTTCGGGTGTCGGATCGCAAAGGCAATGTTCACGATACGAGGTTACTGACACTAGATCTGTGTCTTTGCCTATTTTATCTATAGAATATGTAAATTCGTGAGCAACATCACTGAGTAGCCTCGTATCTTTCGCTAGATTCTTGCATCTAAATTCCGCTATACCGCACATTAGCCACACTCCTTTTCTGGTTTACATTTGATAACAGCCACTACGTAAACGGCCATAGCACCTGCAGCGGCACCCGCTTCTTTCAGGCCGAACAGCCTATGCAGACTCATATCTGGCTTCATATGATAATGAAGCACCTTCTTAATCCCCCCTGGAAGTTGGTGGTAGTCCAGCCGAAAAATTCCTTCCGCGACCTTTTTCGGCTGTCCACGGCCAACATTCGGTCGGATTTGAAAAAGGCGTCCACCATTCTTTCCGAATTTCTTCCCGTCCAATACCATCTGCGGGATCCTTCCCGAAGCTTGTCCAAGACCAACCATTACAGCAATCGTGGTTGCAGAGACACCGGTTACCAAGGAAGACATGAAAATAGTTCTTTCAGCTCCTGTACCGTGCTGACAGACATAATCAATGAGATCATTCCAAGAACCGATATCCGAAACGGTTCCCCATTTTGTGGGTTCTGGATTGCCATAGGGTCCAGGGACAGTCGACTCCCAAATCCACCAGGTGATTGGGTTTAAACCATCGGGATCAACAGAGTTGTTTGGACTTGATGCTCCGTATTCATAGAGATTATGCCCACCATCCAAACCGATCGGATCGCGCGACAAGAACCGTCCCAGGCTTGCTTCTATCGGTTTTGAAAGACTCTCATTCAAGCTGCAACACGGATCATGCGGTTTTTTGAGCGGGGCCGAGACGAACACAGTAACACCAGAATACCAGACGAACAGACCTCCGGGTAGACCAAGAACTCGCCGTACGCAGTACCGACTAAGAGGAGAAGTAGGGTTTGGGGAGCTGGGCGCGGCGGCAGTAGTCGGTGAGAAGATTGCGGATTCCAGTGGGGCTGAGCCTGGTGTTCTTGTGGTTCAAGAAAAGCGCCAGCTCGCCGGGCGGTGCATAGCCTTCGCGGCCGAGGCGGAGGTAGCGTTCGAGATCGGCTTGGAGACCGGAACCGAGGCTGAGGATTCGCCGCTTTCGTCCTTGAAGAAGCAGAGCTCCGGTGTCGGGTTGGAAGTCGGCCATGTTGAGGCGCGAGAGAACGGCGGGTGAGGCCTGGTGCTCCACGATGAGACCGAGGAGCGCACGGTCACGAAGACCCAACCGCGTTGCCGTGTCGGGGAGCGCGAACAAGGCTCGAGCTTGGGCCGGCGTGAGAAAGACGCGCTCGGGATCCGGCGGCCGGCGCGTGGTGAGATGTTCCGCCGACGACGTCTTCACGTGACCCTCGGAAAGACACCAGCGAAAGAACGAGCGGAGAACACCCACGGCCTGGTTGATGCTGCTCTCGGAATAGAGCTTGCCGCCGGGCCCGGGCTCCCAGTGAAGGCTCTTGTGATAGCGGGTGAGATCGGCGGGCTTGAGATCTTTGACCGGGCCGGGATAGCGCGAGAAGAAGTGCTGGAGCCATCGGTTCGAGATGTCCACGGTGTTGGCGGAGTAGCCTCGTTCGCGAAGGTGCTCGGTGTAGTCCGAGATCACGACGGCTCACCTCCGGAAGCCCGAGGATGACAACGCCCGAACACGGTCTGCAGTTCTTGCTGACTCACGTGCGTGTAACGCTCGGTGCTGTCGGGGCTGTTGTGGCCGAGAAAGGCCTGGATCGCGGAAAGCTCGGCGCCCGCTTCCAGAAGATGGGTCGCGCAGGCGTGGCGAAGCAGATGAGGATAGATCCCGGAAAGGCCGACCTTTTGCGCGGTTCGGTAAACGGTGTTCCGCAACGATTCATAACAAAGCCGGGTTCCGTTGCTCTGAGACACCCAGAGCGCTTCCTCGTCGGGGCAGGGTCGCAGATACGGCCGACCTTTCTTGAGATAATCCGAGAACAGACCGCAAAGCCTGTCGCTGACGGGGAGAAGCCGCTCCCGCTGGTTCTTCCCGCGCACGCGCAAGGTCTGTTTGGCCAGGTTGAGATCGACGAGGTTCAGCTGGTGCGACTCCCGGCGGCGCAAACCCAGCGTGTAGAACGACTCCAGGATCAGGGAGTCTCGCTTGCCCCGCGGAGAGCTTGGGTCGATGGCCTCCAGGAGCTTTTGGACCTGTTCCACCGTGGGGATCTCAGGCTCCGGGTTCGTGCAGTGTGGGAGCGAGAAAGACTCCACGCTCTCAAGCGTCAAACCGTTGCGGAAAGCCCACTCCAAAAAGAGCTTGGGAAGGCAGAGAGACTTGTAGAGATAGCTTTCCGAAGCGAGCTTCCCGCGCTTGCCCGGTACCGTCTGCAAATAACGCTGATAAGCCGCCAGAGTGTCCAGGTTCAGCGTTCCCACGTGGGTCACGTTTTGCCGGTCCAGAAAACGAAAGAAACGCTGCAGATGAAACCGGTCGTCCTTAACCGTGGAAACCGAAACGTAGAGGCTCCGCTCTTCGAGATACGGCGCTAGGAGTTCTCGCGGGGATGACACTGCAAGATCACCTCTCTTAAGTCCGAGATCTCCACCCGGGTGTATCGCTCGGTGGACGAAGCGCTGGCGTGACCCAAAAACCTCTGCAGATGCCGAAGGCCGGCCTTTCTGGCGAGCATGTGAGTGGCGCACGCGTGACGAAGAATGTGAGGCGTCACTTTCACCGGCAGCTCGGCCGCCGTGGCGTGGCGGGAGACGATTTCGGCGAGGCTTTCACCTCTCAGCGGACGACCCCAGCGATTAAGAAAAAGCGTGTCCTGGCTGAACTCTCGAAGCAGAGCGGGCCGCCCCTTGGAGAGATAGGCCTCAAGCCAACAGGCCGCGGGCTCGGTCAGGGGAACCCGGCGCCCCTTGTTGCCCTTGCCGCAACGGACCTTGAGCTCCAACCGGTGAAGCTCCAGATCCTCGATACGAAGCGCCCGCAGCTCGGCGTTACGAAGAGCGCTCGCATACAAGACTTCCAAGAGCGCCCGGTCCCGAACCCCTTCGGGCGATTCGGTGTCGGGCTGCTCCAGCAACCGGAGAACCTGCTCTTCATCGGGCACGTCGGGAGGCAACGACTGGGGCTTTCGAGGAAGCCTGACGTGACGGCCGGGATCCGCCAACACAAACCCGTGCTCGAAGAGATAGCGCAAGAACCGAAGCACCGCTCCAAGCCTGCCGCTCTGGGTGGAGACGGCCAGCGGTTCGCCGTTGTCCTTGCGAGAGTGGTGAAGAAGAATCTGGTACGAAGTCACGTCGTCTCGTTGGATTCCAGAGGGGTCGTTCACGCCGCGACCGCTCAAGAACTCGCAGAAGGCCCGCACTTCAAGGCAGTAGCCGTACACCGTGGCTTCTGAGTAGTTGAGAACCCGCAGATGCTCGCGGAAACGGTCGCACCAAAGCTTGGCGTTCATTCCAACGTCTCCCGGCCCTGTAAGAAGATAGTTCTTACAGAGCTAGAGATCGATCTATTTTTCTTCTTAGTCGTCATAAACGTAGGTCGTTTGTTACACAACACAAGTCTAGAATTTTAGGAAACGCCGCACAGGTTGCCGTTTTTAGGAGGCGAGAGCCGTGGTTAAGCCGTCTAACCTATGCAGCATAGGTTGGAACAGGTGGAACAGGTGCGCTGGCGGGTACCCGCTGGGTGAAGGGTACTCGCTACGCAGCGCGCGCGGCAAACTAGGAGAAATCAGCTTGGTCATCCGGAGGAATCACGATGCCTCTTCTCCTCTTAGTTGGTCGCTGAGCAGCCGAGCCAGCTCGTCTGGATGCAAGAGACTTGAAACAGGAGAAGGCTGAGGAGCACCGCTTGTAAGGACTACCGTGTACTGATGAGTCTGGCCGTTGCCGCCGGAAACCACGGCCAGGTATTCCATTTCCAAGAGTTCGTGAACGGCTTGGTGAACTCGCTTTTGCGACCAGCCCAACGCTTCACGCAGATCTCGCCTGGTGAAAGCTCCGATTTTAAAAGAGCTAGCCGCGTCTAAGACTTCCCGCGCCGAGATCGAGAGTTCGTGCAGAGTGTCACGCAGAACATCCTTGGCCAGCTCGTAGGCAAGCCGGTAGTCGTCAAGATTCGCCTCCACATAAGGAACTTCGGTCCCGTCGGGCCGCCGGCAAGACTTCTTCACTCGTTGGTACTGGTGCAAGAAGGCGGAAGCCTCGATGAGACAGAGAAACCGCTCGTTGTCTCGCCTGGTCCGCAGCCACTTGGTGGGAAAGGTGAGGTGCTCCACGTAGGGGATGACGATTTTGACCTCCTCAAGCATCCGTTGGGCGTTATGGTGCCGGTCGAGAATGGCTTGTCGGTCGGCCCGTTTGAGTCTGTGAAGAGTCCGCGCCTGCCTTTGGCGCTCGTGAATTCTCAAGGTTTGTTCCTCCGTTTCGTCCAGGTAGATCTCAAAGCATCGGCTGGTGTTCTCTTGGTTGAGATGGCGGCAAGTGGTGGTCTCGATGTAGGCGATGGGACCTTCCACTTCAAACTCCTGAGTCCGCATCTCACCGGTGGCCGGATCCTTGATGACGACGGCCTGGCGGATCTTGTGAGACGACTGCAGGATACGGATGTAATAATCGGCCGCTTCGCCGCCCACACGCTCTTCCATGATGATCAGTTTCCTCTTGAAGGCGTCCTTCGGAGCGTAGGCCAGAGCGTGAGCCGAGACCCGCGAGTAGTGGATCACTTCCTCGGGCGGAGTGAGCAGCGCAATCAAGCTGGAAAGCCCCGATTTACCCGCGCCGCTCTGAGAACGGATGATGGCCGACAGCGGGTTCTCGAGCTTGCGGGACAGGCCCACCAGATAAGCCAGCAACTTGCCTTTCGGCTCCCCCACATACCCCAGCGCCTCCATATCGGCTTGCAGCCGGCGGGTTAGGTCGGGCGCTCTCAGGAACTCGAGCGCTTGGAGCTTCTCGTCATCGGTCAGAACTGGAGCTTCATTTGCCAACGTGCCGTCCGCGGGACCGCTGTCTGCAAGACTCACGAAGTGGTCGGTTGTGTCGAGGAGGGTTTGCATGTGCTCTTCGGCCGCTGCGCGGGGCAAGTTGAGCTGGTTGGATAGGCTCTGGACGGTCGTGTTCCGAGCCCGGGCGCTGGTCAGATCCAGGCGGTCAAGGAACCGGCGCTTTCGCTCGCCTTCTTCGGCTCGAGTGGCCTTCAGCGCGATTCGCATCCGGCCGTGAAACGGCGGTACCGGAGTGACTTCATAGACCAGGCCGTGCTCTCCATATGTCAGCGTAAAGCTCGTGTCGGTGGTCTCCGTGAGAGGTAGGCCCGCCGAACCCGTGTTGGGCGGGGCTTCTGCCCGGTCTTGAGTTGACTGGGATAGCGACCGGCGGCAATCAACGAGTGACCGAAGTACGGAAGCCCCCTCGTTAACCAGGATGGAATTGGGGTCCGACCCCGCGGGCAGCAAGACTCGAGAAAGCGAGAACCTTCCCTGGAGTTGCTCGGCTATCCGCTGCACGGCTTCATCGCCCGCCCGGTCGGCATCCACGCAGAGCCACAGCTCCCGCACGTTCGAATCATTCAGAGCCTGCAAGAGATCCGGCGACAGACCGGCCGTTCCATACAAGCAAGTCACATTTCGAACGCCGGCAACCCAAAGAGCGAGCGCATCCAACACGCCTTCGGTGAGATGAACTGAACTTGCTGTCCGCAGGACCTGATGGTTGAAAACCCCGCGCTTGGGGCCCGGTAGATACAGGTGCTTCACCTTGGCTTTAGGGTTAATACGCCGCCCGTACAGGCCGACGATGCCAAGCTCCGGGTGTTCCAGCGGGACGACCACGCAGCCCAGGAAGTGCTCTTTGCCCTGAGAGTTCAGGACACCCAGATCGATCAGGGCCTGGCGGGTGTCGCTGCCCTTTGGAACCGTCTTCAACAAAGAGCCGTCGCAGTAGCCGACACCGAAGGCCCGCAGCGCCTCCACATCGCCCAGGGAGCGATCGCGCAAATACTCCTGGGCCTCCTGGCTCTTTGCCAGGCCTTGCGCGTAGTGCTGGGCGACTCGCTTCAAGAGTTCGGGGCGGGTGAGTCCGCCAAGGAAATGATCGGAGTCGTCAGGAGCTTCCGAACGGCTCGGCGAAGGATTGCTTGGGCTCTCGCCCACTATGGCGGCAAGGCGCTCCAAGGCTGCCCGGAACGAAAGGCTCTCAGTCTCTTGCAAAAAGGTGAGCACGTCGCCCTTGGCTTCGCAGCCGAAGCAGTTGTAGAGCTGCTTCTCGGGATTCACCACGAGCGAGGCTTCCTTGTCGTCGTGCCAGGGGCACCGGCAGAGCAGATTCTTGCCCACCGGCTCCAGCTTGAGCCCGGAAGCACGCATCACCTCGACCAGGTCGGCCTGGGCCTTCATCCGCTGGATATCACCGCGCGAGAAGTCGTTCATTAGAAGTACCGACACGGTTCGCCCAGCGTCTTGCCATTTACCCAGTTGAGAAAGGCCGTCCGGTGTCGGCTGTCCCACAGCATAATCTCCGCCAGATCGAACGTGAACTCGTAGCGGTTCCAGACATGAAGCAGAAAGCTCAGAAGAGAGCGCTCCGCTCGGCTGAGAGCCGTGTTCCTGTAAATCTCGATGGCCTCTTCGGGGCCGTAGTTGACGGGCAACTTCTTGTAGTCGACGAGCTGGGGGAGACTGTGGAAGGTATCGGCGAGGGTTCGCCAGGCTTGGGGTGGGGTCACCGCTGCTAATCCTTTCTTAGGGAATCGTGGCAATTCATTTTATTTGCAGAATTGTCTAATAATTTAGCAGGTCGACCCAAAAGAGATCAAGCCGTTTTCGAAGATTTTTAGATCAAGGAGCCTTATTTTTCTCGACAGAGCAAAGTGTCAAAGCTAAAATCGTTATCAGTGGAAACCTCAGAAGCTAAAGAAGAACGGTCTTTTGGAGATCGCCTGAGAGAGTTGAGAAAGCAGCGATCGCTCTCTCAGTCCGAACTGGGCGAATTGACTGGACTACATTTTACCAACATCAGCCGATATGAGCGCGGTCTATCCCACCCTGGGGCCGAGACGCTGAAGAAGCTTGCCGACGGCCTCGGTGTCTCGAGTGACTATCTTATGGCGGGGACCGTGGAAGAGGCTGCCAGAGCACATTTTGAAGACCGAGAACTCCTTAACCAGTTCAAAGAAGTCGACCGGTTACCCGATGACAAAAAACAGTTTATAAAGCGCGTGATCGATGCTCTGTTGGTGAAAGAAAAGATTCGAAATCTGGCCGTATGACAAAACAAGACCTCATCAAGAAGATCCAAGATCTCCCGGAAGACGCCCCTCTCGACCAGCTCGATGCCGAGATTGAGAAGATACGGCTCAGGCTCCGCATTGACCGAGGCATTCAACAAGCTGAGCGAGGCGAAACGGTACCCCACGAAGAGATTGAGAATATGATCGAAGAATGGCTGAACGAATAAAGCTCAGTTGGACTGACGATGCCAAAGCCGAGCTTCGAGAACTCTACCTTAAAATCGCCCACCACGACAAGCCAGCGGCTCAAAGATTGGTTTCCAGGTTGCGAGATCTCGCCAGAGGTCTGCAGGATCACCCCAAGATTGGACGGGAGGTTCCCGAATACGAGGTGCAAAACGTTCGAGAACGGATTTACGGCAACTATCGGCTCATTTACTTACTCTCCCACCGTGGGATCGAGATCATCGCGATATGGCACTCTGCTGAGCTGCACGACGACCAATAGGGGTGCCTCAGCCCCCGAGCGCCGCCGAATCTTTTTTCAGCTGTTCCATGGAAGCGTGGGTGTAGACCTGGGTACTGGCTATTCTTCGGTGGCCTGCGATTTTTTGTATGGTGGCCACCGAAGCCCCCGTGGCGGCCAACCCGGATAGGCACGAGTGACGGAGTGTGTGGGGAGTAGCTCTGAGATCCAGATCCGCGATTTCACGATATCTCTTGATGATCTTTTGGATGGACCTGATGGACAACGGCCCGTGCTTTCTGTGACAGAACAACGGAGCCGCCGGAGCGACTGAGAACCCGCGCTCCCTATTGAACTGGATCAATTTTTCCACACACGCCCGAGCGGTAGCATTTAAGGGGAGAACTCTTCCGCGAGGACCTTTGCAGATCGAGGCCGGCAGATGAAGCCACTCCCGCGCCTGGCCACCGGAATAGACGTGGTGGACCACGAGACCTGAACACTCACCGACCCGCAAGCCGGTTTGGTAAAGGAACAAGATCAAGAGATAATCACGCCGCCCGAATGGCGATCGGACATTGACAGCACCGAGGAGCCGGCGGATCTGGCGAGGGGATAAACTGAACATTAGATGACCTCCGATGATGATGATGGTTACCTCACCAGCGCCGTTCGGTGCGGTGTCCAGGGCCCGAAGGGCCGGGCGAAGCCCGGTTTACCCTGGACTCCGTGCCGAACGGTGCTACGCTGCCACCATCATCATTGTCGGAGGTCATCGTTTGGTTTAGCTGCTCGGCAGGTCCGCCAGCGTTTTACAGAGAGCGAAGATCTTTTGGCGATCGGGCGCACCAAAGAAGCCCGTGGTTATCAGGTTTTTCTGAACCCAGATCGGCAAAAGGATCAAAACGGTCGATTTCTTGCGTTGGCCAATCGGGGGTGTAATACACCTTTGAGCGCTTCGGCTCCGCCGAAGTGCAACCCGGGGCGAAGCCCCGGGACTCTCCCCTCCGGAGCGGTAGCGACGGAGACCACCCAGGCCCCACGGCGGGAATTCGGGGTGGCTCTGCCGGGATCGTGGCCGGCCCGAAGGGCCCAGATAAGAAGTGGTCACGCGCGGATTCCCGCCAGCACCCAGGTTTCTCGTTTGCACCCAATCCAATTCAACGTAAAGAGAGGCCCCGGCCGGTCTTCCGGCTGGGGCCTCTCTGGTTTAGATCCTGTCAGTTTTCTCGGTTCGCCCTTCGAAAATCTGAGGGCGACCTCCGGCCAAAGGCCGGAGACCAGGGGTCGTACAAGCGCAAATAGGTCGCCCTGGGCTATCCTGCCAGTCCCGCAGTTTTACAAAGCCAGCGGGAGTAATAGCTAGATAGGGAGCGAGAGCTAAAAGAAGGCCCACCTATCGATGGGCCTTCGAGAGTTCTTTCAAAGAATATACAAGGAGCGCGTCACTTAGCCTAAAGAATTATTTAAGTCACTTTAAGCACAATGTTTGTCTTTTTTCCTAATAGTTGGCTCGCGACCTCAGACAAAGTCTTCTCGTTTTCAGCGAACTTGCTTATATGCCATCCATACTTTTTAGGGATTTCTAAGACTAGCTCTGGATCTATTTGACTTATACATAGCTCGTCTTCTTCAAGAAGAGCTGAAAGCAATCTATTTCTGGTCTTTACTTCTCTCCTATATTCATGCAAAAATCCTTTAGGAAAAAACCTTTCGCTCAAAACGTCTCCTTTCAAAAACTGTTGGCATAGGCTCTCGCTCCAGCGAAGACACCAGGTGAATTGCAATACATCTTCATGTTGTCAAACGCAGGTCCACATTTCGACGAACCTGAATCGAGGAATCGGTTAATTGCTTTTTGACAAAGTACATTGGCAGTCGCGACATATACACCAGTAAACTCACAGGCAGCTCCAGTCACTGTTGCAAGGGTTCCCGTTGTAGTGGCCCCTCCCATTACCACTCTTCCGCCATGAAGTCCTTGACTTCCCATCCTGATAACGACTCGACGCGTATTTGGGGCAATCTTTCCCCCGCCTCTCCCTTCGTTGACAAGATAGTTTCTCGCTATGTCTGCAGCTCCGTGGGCCCAGTCTTTGACGTAAGGCCAAGGTGCTGGGCCGCCTCCACACGGTGGCGTGGGTCCAATAGGGGGGTTCAATCCTTCTGGATCGATGTGTGTGACAGGATTTGCCTCTGCGTATTGATAGAGATTGTAGCCCCCCTCGATTCCGATCGGATCCCTTGAAATGAAGCGGTTCAAAGTCGGGTCGAACCAACGATGCCGCATCCAAACAAGCCCGGTCGCGGAGTCGTTTCTGACTCCAAGTCCGCCCACAAACCTGACATCGAGCCCCCCGGGCACCGAGTCGTTCACGGAAAGCTGTTCACCCCAAGCGCCATAGACGATTCTGGCGGCCTGGGCCCCGGTGTCGTCGGTCACGAGTTGGGTGGAACTCAGTCCGTCTCCATGGAGATAGAACCATTCGTCATCTCGCTCGAAAGCGAGGACTTCGCCATGAGGCACAAGGTAGTTGGTCACCTCGACATCAACGCCGTCGTCCTTCTCCTCGCGAATGAGGTCCCAGCCGTCCCAATGGAAGTTGGTGGTTGTGGAGCCCTCGGATCTCTGTAGCATTCGAGAGCCCGAGTCGTACACATAATCGACCACGGGCGAGCTGTTGAGTTCCACGGATTCGAGTTGGTTGTCCTCGTTCCAGACGTAGGTGTACGTGTCCGTACCGTCTGACTTGGAGGTCATGTTGCCGTTGTCGTCGTGAGTGAACGTCCAGGTCGTGACAGTGGTACCGTCGTCGATCTGGTTTTGGGTGATCTGGTTGAGGTCGTTGTAAGTCCTGGTCTCTTCGATGAGAGAGCTGTCGGACTTGGTGATCTTTTCGGTCATGTTGCCGGCGTCGTCGAAGGCGAAGGTGCGGATCTGGCTGTCCAGGTTTCCGCTGAAGCCGAGCTCGACGGTGCCGAGGGTAGGGGTGTCGGTACCGTCGCCGGTGAGGTAGGCCTTGTAGCGACAGTAGCGAGAGGAGGGCGAGCCGTCGACGGACTGGCCGGAAGAAGTTGTGAACTTGGTACCGGAGGTACCGTCGGGGCCGACGAAACTCCATGGGCCTTCTTCGTTGGCGGAGAAGGCAACTTGGAGTTCGATATCGGTACCGGAAGGCAGGGTTTCCTCCCAGGAGAGGTTGCCCCAGGTCACGGTGCGGCCTGCGTCATACACGGGGGAGGTGTAGGTTCCCGCGTCGGCTCTGGTGTAGCTTCCGTCGATGCAGACGAAGTTGGAGAATGTACAAGAGACTTTAGAGCTTTGATCAGAGGATACCGCAATGCCGATCCACACCGGATCACCGAAGTCATAGAAGGTCCATCCTGTCGTCCCGCTGGCCCACACGGAGTTGACCGAATCCCAATAGTAAGCTTTTATCTCAGTACCGGTTCTCACCAGACGGAGTTTGCCACTCGTGTCAGTGGTTGAGTGCCCCGAACCTTGCGCAAGATAGCTGCCCGAAAATCGCTTTATTCTCGCGATGTCGTGGAATCCATCTTCGGCCATAGGATTCAAGCTTGCATAAAGCTCTATACCTGCGGCTGAGTTTGTTAGATCTGCGCGATAGTCGAAATCGACTTGAATATCGAAATCGCCGTCAAGTTGACGATGATGCTCGGCGAAAAGGCGATAGGTCTCAGCATGATAGGAGCTGAAGTTATCGTTCAGGGGATGGTCGCGCTTATAGGTCCTATTTGTATATCCCTTCGGGAAAACGAAGTGGAGACCGTCGTTCTGACGGATCTCTCCCCCAAGAAAGAGGTCTGGGTCGAGAAGAGTTGAGTAGCTCAAGGCAACATGGCCTGTTCGCCAGCGGTCGGAATTGATTTGATCTCCGAGAAAAGTGTCGCTGAAATCGAGAAGCTCCACGGATTCGGAGTCTGCTTTTAAGCCTTCGAAATCTCCCGCGAGTATGTCACGCGGTAAAAGGGCAACCATCCGGTTGATACTCTCTCCAACCAAGCGACCATCTTCATCAATATGGTAGTCAAAGGTATCATCGTTGGTGACTTGAGCTGTACGATTTGAGTTAATGTCATAGCTGTATTCGACGGAGAGCATCTCCACGGCGTCCTTCTCGGTACGAAATCTGAGAGGGCGGCCGATGATGTCGAAAGAGGTCTCACTATCGACACCGTTGACATACTCGATATCTGTTCGTCGACTCTCGGAGTCGTATTCAAAAGCCATCTGACGAGTGTCGCCGACCCAGTAAGCCGGGGGACGGTTCATCGAGTCGTAGGCGTCGGAGTAGTAACGAGAAGTTCCGTATCGGGCGTTAGTATCATCGTAGAGAGCATCCTCTGATTCGACTCGCCAGAGATGATGACCGCCGCCCCCGTTGGCCGTACCCGTGGTCGAAGCTCCGTATGGTGCACTGCCGCTGACGTTGGAAGAGAGACGGTTTCCGTTGGCATCGTAGGTGAAGTTGTAGGCCCAAGCAGGCGTAGTGTTGCCGGTGTCGGGCGCTCGCGAAGCAGTGATGGGACGATCTCTTACTTTTCGCACACTTGTGTGAGTGGGACCTTGACCGACGAGAAGCCGCCCTGACCCAAGTTGCAACCCACTTGCAACCCCCCCCACCTATCTTAAATTTACCATCCATAACGAATTGAATCGTGTCACCGCTCAAAGGCACGTTCTAGATAAGGGGAAAACAAAATGTATCTTAACCGTTGGCTTCCAAACCACGCATCCTTCAGACCGGACCACACGGCGATCATCTGCGCCGACACCGACAAGCGGCTGACCTACGCCGAGCTCTATTCCGAAACCCTGGCCGCTTGCCAGTCCCTGAAGAGTCACGGAGTCGGCAGGGGGGACCGGGTCGCTATCTTTGCTCAGAACGACGTCCGCTTCTTCCCCCTCTTCTTCGCCGCCGCGCGCCTCGGCGCCATCACGGTTCCGCTGAACTGGAGACTGTCGGCCCCGGAGCTTGAAGGTATTCTGGCCGACTGCGACCCCAAAGTGATGTACGTCGACGGCCGATTTTCAGAAGATGCCGTCCCGCGCCACGACAACACCGTGCACCTCGACAGCTTGCTCAAACAGAGCGCCACGGAAAATGAGATTCCGGCAGCGGACATCCCCGAAGACGCGCCGGCCGCTATCTTCTACACCGGCGGCACTACCGGCACTCCGAAAGGTGCCATCCTCACCCACAAATCGATTCACTGGAACGCCGTGAACACGACCTGCGGCTGGGGCCTCTCCCCCGACGACGTCGCCCCCGTTTTTACTCCGCTCTTCCATACCGGCGGGCTGAACGTGTTCGCCACCCCGATGTTGATGCTGGGCGGCACCACCATTCTCAGCCGAAGCTTCGACCCGGAACAGGCTCTCAACCTGATTGAGAAAGAGCGCTGCACCATTCTCTTCCTGGTACCCACGATGTACCACATGGTGAAAGAGAGCCCCACCTTCAACCCGGACAAACTTCGTCGCCTCAAAATCATGATTTCCGGAGGAGCGCCCTGCCCTCGCCCGCTTTTCGAAGCTTACTGGAGTCACGGACTTCCGCTGCGCCAGGGCTACGGACTCACCGAAGCCGGCCCCAACAACTTCGGTATCGAACAGAAAGAAGCCGAAGCCCGAGTCACCACGGTCGGCAAACCGCTGGCCTTCGTGGACCTGGATGTCTTCACCGAAGACGGCAAGCGTGCCCCTGCGGGTGAAGTGGGAGAAATCCGTATCAAGGGACCGCATGTGATGTCCGGCTACTGGAACCGCTCGGAAGCCACCGCCGCCGTATTCGCGGACGGTTGGCTCTGCACCGGAGACCTGGCTTTCAAAGACGAAGATGGATACTTCACCATCTGCGGCCGCCAGAAAGACATGTTCATCTCCGGCGGAGAGAACGTCTTCCCCGCCGAGATCGAAGAAGTGCTGCTGGCCCACCCGCTCGTGTCCGAAGTGGCCGTGGTGGGCGTACCTCACGACAAATGGGGCGAGGTCGGTCGCGCTCACCTGGTGGTGCGCGAAGGCCCGCCCACCGATTTCAGTGATAACCTCAAACAGTTTTGCCGGGAACGCCTGGCAGGCTACAAGATCCCGAAAGAGTTTCGAGTGGAAGAAGCGCTTCCCAAGAGCGCCGCAGGAAAAGTTTTGAAGAAGGAGCTGGCTCTACGATGAGTGTTGTCATGGAAATGCCTAAAACGAATGCGATCAAAGTTGAGCAGCCCTTGTCGGCACCGGTGGCTGTGGCTGCCCCCGCACCGGTCAGCTCCCGACGTTACGTGGTGGAGGTTCTCCTCTTCTGCACCTACCTGGTCTTTGGAATCAGCTGGCTGGCCTATGTGCCGCTGATGCCGGAACTCTCCCAAGCCTACGGATTCAACAAAGCCCAGGGTGGTCTACTCCTTTCCCTAGTGTCTCTGGCCAAAGCCTTCGTCCCGCTCTTCGCGGGAGCGATGGCGGCCCGATTTGGGCTGCACCGGGCCTTATTGGTGGGTGCAAGCTTTTCGGGCCTGGCCGTGGCACTACCGTTTCTGCCCGACATCAACACGCTTCTAGCCGGTCGCTTTCTCTTCGGAGTGGGCGGCGCCATCATCGTGACCTTGATGGGACCGCTGGTGATGACCTGGTTTCCCAAGAAGGAACTCCCCATGGTGACCGGGCTCAACAACGTGGCCGTCAACACCGGAATCACGATAGCCCTCTTTGCCGCCTTTCCTCTCTCCCAGCAGGTAGGCTGGAGAAACAGCCTGGTCATCCTGGGCGGATTGTGCGCGCTGCTGGCTGTCCTTTGGGGATTCTTCGGTGCTGAAGGCCCGATCAAACGGGAGATGAAGAGCACCACCGCGGAAACAAAGCCGTCTATCATGGAGGTGCTGAAGCGCCCCGAAACTTACTGGCTGGGACTGGCCTTTACCGGCCCCCTCTCCCTCTATCTCGCTCTGAACGGATGGCTTCCCAGCCACTACGAGGTCGCCTACGGTCTGACCCGTGAAGCGGCTGCTCAAATGACCGGTCTGTTCAACCTGGTGGGCATCCCGGTCGCCGTCTTAGGTGGATACCTGTGTTCTAAGCTCGGCAAGAGAAGACCACTGATCATCCTGGCCGGCACTCTGATGCCGATATCCAGCTACTTCCTGGTCAACTCACCGATTCACGAAGTGCGCCTGGCCAGTGCCGTGGTCCTGGGAGCCAGCCTCTTCCTGTACGTGGCGCCGCTCTTCACCATACCGATGGAACTGCCGGATATCGACGCTCCCCGGGTGGCTCTGATGATGGGTTGCGTGTTCAGCCTGGCTTACATCATCTCTACCATCAGCCCCTGGCTGACCGGATATCTGTTCGATAGCTACGGCAGCTACTCATACGGACTCACACTCTTCTGTGCAACCTCAAGCTTACTCGCAATTGGAGGCTTCATGCTGCCCGAAACCGGGCAGTCGGAAGGATAGGGATCAAACCCTGCAATTTGATGGTGTGTGAGGGGCTCGGCAACGGGCCCCTCTTTTTGTTCCAGGAATTGCTTTGCCGGGAGAGAAACGGCGCCCATCCACTTGAGAAAACTAGGAGACGACAAAGTGAGCGTAACGTCCGAGGCACTTGAAAAAGTCGAACAACTGGCAACCGCCGCCGGCATCGAAGGTGAACACAACCTGCTGCGAGGAGAGTTCGTGGTGCTCTTCGGACTTCCCAACGGTCGCAGCCAGGAAGTCTACGTCAGCGACACCTCGGTGGACCCAGAGGTCACCGTCATCTCCGTCCGGTCGACTTGTCTCGTCATCGATAAGGGTATGTTCAAAGGTATGAGCAAACCCATGGCGCTGGACCTTCTCATGATGAACGAAAAGCTCAATTTCGCCCGATACGGTGTTCAAGAGGACGAGGAAAGCTATATCGTGGTCGCCAGCTACGATCTCTTACTCAACGGGCTGGAACCAAAAGGGCTGGCCTTCGCGCTGGAGTGCGTGGCGCTCACAGCCGATAGCTACGAAGAGAAGTTCGACCAGGATATATTCTAGCCCGCTATCGCGTTTCTCCTCAGCACCAGGACTACCGCATCGTCATCCATTTGACCCTGCCGGTCGAGGAAGACGAAGATTCGATCGGTCAGGATTTGGGAAGTGTCCGCCATCTCTCGAATCAGGAGTTGCACGAAAGGCTCCTCTCCCATCCTTCCGTTAGGTGTCTTGACGTTGATGACTCCGTCGGTGAACAAAACAACACTCTCACCGACCGCCAGACTAAACGTACCCACGTCCAGCTCGAACCCTTCGAGCAGTCCGAGCGGCAATCCGGTAGGCATGAGTTCTTCAAGCTCACCGGAGGAGACTCGATATTGAGGATCGTGTCCGGCGCTGGCGTAGCTGCAATCGCCGTTCTCCAGATCCATCGTCAAGTAGAACGCAGTGATAAACATTCCGTCGGGGAGCGAAGGTGTGATCTCTCTATCCAGGATCCTGAGAACCTTGGCGGGGTCCTGGTGTCTTCGAGAAAGCTCGGAGAAGAGACCCCCGAGTAGACCGGTAACCAGGGCTGCCGATGCTCCCTTGCCCGACACGTCGGCCACCAGTATCTGAAGCTGGTCTTGGATGATTCTTATGTCGAAGTAGTCTCCTCCAAGCTCGCGCGCGGTTCTAAAGGCCACCCCCACATCGAGGCGTGGATCGTCCGGCACGGGTCGAGAGAGAAAGGCTGTTTGCACCCTGCGTCCCGACTCCAGATCCTGACAGATCAGTTCGTAGGCGTCATCCAGCAGATTCATTCGGCTTCTCAATGCCACCAGAGCAAAACCCAGAAGGGTCCAGAGCAGAGCCCGAAACCCGTGATTGGCGAGATCAAAGCCCAGTGGCACGGACGGATCGGCCAGCCTGTCGCTGGTGAAGGTCAGAACCGTAGCCAGAACGACGACCAGCAATACCGCACGGCGCCCCAGCGTCCAACCCACGATTCCGGAGATGAGGGCGTAGAAGAGCGAAAGCTGAATAAACCTGCTGGTGACAAAATCGAGGTAAGCGAGAAGGATCAAG
>Ga0208330_1000464_pt1 | contig 18381 bp, 17 predicted proteins | sample DeeseametaMP1896_FD_184180 | JGI IMG/M metagenome (GOLD analysis project Ga0208330, IMG submission 184180) | Marine microbial communities from the Deep Pacific Ocean - MP1896 (SPAdes) | ecosystem: Environmental > Aquatic > Marine > Oceanic | place: East of Hawaii, North Pacific Ocean | collected...
GACACCGTCCGAGAGTGGCTCGCCGTCCCCGGCACCCAGATCACCGTCAAGCCCGTCATCGACCTCCACGACCAGATCGCCGTCGACGCCTACGAAATCCCCGACCGCATCAGCCAGAGAGTGCGACTCAAGCGCCCCACCTGCGTCTTCCCCCACTGCACCCGCACCTCGACACGGACCGACCTCGACCACATCGACGAGTACGTCCCACCCGACCGCGGCGGACCACCCGGCCAGACCGCCACCGACACCCTCGCCCCCTTGTGCCGACGCCACCACCGAGCCAAGACCCACCCATCCCCTGACGGGCAGTGGGACTACGAACAGCTCACCACCACCACCTGGCTCTGGACCAGCCCCCACAGCCTGCGGTTCCTCGTCCACCCCGACGGCACCACCGAGCTCTGACGCGCACGCTCCGAGCTCGCACAGGCCAGCCCCTGGCAGTCGCTCTCGTGAACCCTCAGACTCTGGGCATGTCTCGGAGCACCCGCCGCGGTTCGCGCCTCTCCTCCCGCCTGGTGGCCACGGCGCTGCTGGCCGGGTCGCTGAGCGCCTGTGGCAGCGCGGAGGTCGCGGTCGTCGACGACGTCACCGTCCTGATCGGCGCACGCAGCGGCTCGGGGATGGACGCCCTGCTCCCAGGACGCCTCGCCGTCGTCGACGGGTGCCTCGGGCTGGACTACGAGGACGGCGCCGTGTCCTACGTCGTCATCTCGCCGCACGGGACCGAGGTCGTGCGGGACAGCCCGCTGACCATCGCGCTTCCGGACGGCGAGGAGCACCAGCTCGGCGACCAGCTCCAGGTGGGCGGTGGCGAGTCGTCGTCCCCGACGGCCGGTGGCATCGACGTCGAGGCGGAGTGCCCCGGCGCGGCCGTCTGGCTGGGCAGCGACTGACCGACGCCTCCGTGCGGCACGATGGCGCGCATGCGTGCGGTGAGCTGTGAAGGCGGAGAGCTGTCCCTGGTCGACCTGCCCGACCCCGAGCCGGGGCCCGGCCAGCTGGTGCTGCGGGTGCGGCGTACCGGGATCTGCGGCTCCGACCTGCACGCCCGACAGCACGCCGACGAGCTGGCGGCGGTGATGGACGAGCTGGACTACGCGCACAGCATCCGCTCGACCGAGCCCACGGTCCTCGGGCACGAGCTGTGCGGCGAGGTCGTCGCGCAGGGCCGCGGGACCGCTCGCGCCTTCCCGATGGGCTCCCGGGTCGTGGCCTTCCCCCTCGTCCGCGGCTCGGAGGGCGTGCACCCAGTGGGGCTGTCACCGCTGGCGCCGGGCGGGTACGCCGAGCAGGTGCTCGTCGAGGCGTCGATGTCCCACCGCGTGCCGGACGGCCTCGACGACGACCTGGCGGCGCTGACCGAGCCGATGGCGGTGGCGCTGCACGCCGTGCGCCGGGGCGAGGTCGGGAAGCGCGACACCGCGATCGTGCTGGGTTGCGGTCCGGTGGGCCTGGCGGTCGTCCTGCTGCTCAAGTCGCGCGGGGTGCGCACCGTCGTGGCCAGCGACCCCTCGGCCGCGCGCCGCCGGCTCGCACGCGACTGCGGGGCCGACGTGGTGGTGGACCCGACCACGGAGTCCCCGTGGACGGCGGCCCCCGGCCGCGGGTGGCGTACGACGGCGCCGGAGCTGCTCGACTTCGCCGTCAGCACCATGGAGCGACTGCGCAGGGTGCCCGGCTGGCAGCACGTGAACCGGGCCGCCGAGCTCGCCGGGGCGGCCGACCAGCCGGCACCGGTCGTGTTCGAGTGCGTCGGCGTCCCGGGGATGCTCGAGTCGGTGCTGACCGAGGCGCCACTGGCGTCGCGGGTCGTGGTGGTCGGCGTCTGCATGGCGCCCGACACGATCCGGCCCTCGATGGCGGTCAACAAGGAGCTCGACCTGCGCTTCGTGCTCGGCTACACGCCGCTGGAGTTCCACGACACGCTCCAGCTGCTCGCCAAGGGCAGCGTCGACCCGTCGCCACTGCTCACCGGTGTGGTCGGTCTCGAGGGCGTGCCCGCGGCGTTCGACGCCCTCGAGGCAGCCGACCGGCATGCCAAGATCCTCATCGACCCGACGCTCACGGGTGCCGAGGTGCGTCCCCGCTGAGCCGCTAGAGCAACCGCCGGTCCGAGGCCCAGCGCGTCAGCTCGTGGCGCGAGGACAGCTGCAGCTTGCGCAGCACCGAGGACATGTGGGTCTCGACGGTCTTGATGGAGATGAACAGCTCCTTGGCGACCTCCTTGTAGGCGTAGCCGCGCGCGATCAACCGCATCACCTCCCGCTCCCGCTCGGTGAGCCGGTCGAGGTCCTCGTCGACCGCCGCCACCTCGATCGATCCGGCGAACGCGTCGAGCACGAAGCCGGCCAGCCGCGGGCTGAAGACGGCGTCACCGTCCGCGACCCGTCCGATCGCCGCGACGAGCTCCGGCCCGGTGATCGTCTTGGTGACGTAGCCCCGCGCCCCGCCGCGGATGGTGCCGATGACGTCCTCGGCAGCGTCGCTGACCGACAGCGCGAGGTAGCGGGTGTCGGGGTGCGGGCGTCGCCGCATGACCTCGGCTCCCCCGCCGCCGGGCAGGTGCACGTCGAGCAGCACGACCTCGGGACGGTGCGCCGCGATCGCGGCGACGGCCTCGTCGACGTCGGCCGCCTCGGCCAGCACCTCGACCCGGCCCTCGCCGGCGGCGGCCAGCTCGGCGCGCACCCCGGCGCGGAACATCGCGTGGTCGTCGACGACCACGACGCGGACGGGCTGGCTCACGGGCTCTCCTCCTGCGGTTCACCGGACTCGGACTCACGGGACTGGCGCGGCATCGCGAGGCGCACCTCGGTGCCCTCGCCCGGGGCGGTGCGGACCTCGGCGCGGCCGCCGTGGCGGGTCATCCGGTCCACGATGCTGCCGCGGACGCCCTGCCGGTCCTCGGGGACCGCGTCGAGGTCGAAGCCCGCGCCCCGGTCGCGGACGAACACCTCGACCAGGCTCGGCCCGACCTCGGCGTACACGTCCACGCGGCCGGTGCCGGCGTGCTTGGCCGCGTTGGTGACCGCCTCGCGGGTCGCGGCGACCAGCGGCCGCAGTCCTTCGGTCATCGGGCACTCCCCCACGACGACCACGTCGACGCTGACGCCGTGGGCGTCCTCGAGCTCGGCGGTCACCGCGCGCAGCGCGCCGGAGACGGTCGCGGCGTCGGTGGTGTCGCCGGCGAAGAGCCAGGCCCGCAGGTCGCGCTCCTGGGCGCGGGCCAGCCGCGCGACGGTCGGCCCGTCGTGGGCCGACTTCTGGATCAGGGCAAGGGTCTGCAGCACCGAGTCGTGCAGGTGCGCGGCCACGTCGGCCCGCTCCTGCGAGCGCACCCGCTCCTCGCGCTCGGCGCTGAGGTCGGAGGCCAGCCGGTAGACCCACGGCCCCACCACGACGGCCAGCGCCGCGACGCCGAGCAGGGCGGCGACCAGCACGCCCTGCGCCTGGCCGCCGTTGTCGAAGCCGACGATGAAGACCGCGGCCACGAGCAGCAGCCCGCCCGCCGCGATCCGCGCGTACGACGCCCAGCCACCGGACCCCAGGACGACCCGCACCGGGTCGACCCGGCCGGTGGTGTCCAGCCACCGCTCGCGCTGCGCCTCGTCGGCCTGGCGCCACAGCAGCGCCACCCCGGTGAGCCCGATCGCGATCGGCCAGAACACCGCGCCCCGGCCCAGCGTGGCCTCGAGCAGCAGCACCGCGCCCAGGGCCAGCGCCGCGAGCGCGACCGCGGGCCCGACGTCCTGCAGACGGCGCGACCGGCCCGGTCGCCTGCCGCCCCGGGTGGCGCTCGCGAGCCCGGGCGGCTCCTCCTCGAAGCGCGAGTCGGCCGGCAGGACCAGCCACAGCCCGGCGTACATCGCGATGCCCATGCCCCCGAGCACGGCGGCGAGCAGCATCGCCACCCGCACCCACAGCACCGGCACCGCCAGGTGGCGCGCCAGGCCCGCGCAGACACCGCCCAGCACGGGGTCGCGGGTGTCGCGGAAGGCCTTGCGCGGCGCGCGGTCCGCGGGCGGGACGTGGGTGGAGGTCATGGCCCGACCATCGTCACACAGGGGCAGGGGACCCACCACGGGGATCGACCCCTGCCCGACCCCCTGCCCGACCCCGGGGGTGCGACCCCGAGGACCAGGGTTGTCCCCGATGGTGCCGGGGACGCCCTGGGGCCAGGCTGGAGCCATGACCGAGACACCCACCTCTCCACATGGCCCGGCCGGCCCGGCCGACCCGCCGCCCCCGGGCGACGACCAGGGCCCCCGCACCTCCGGCGAGGAGGTGCGCGACCTGGGCCGCATCCGCCGCTCCACCACCGACAAGAAGGTCGCCGGTGTCGCCGGCGGCCTGGCCCGCCACCTCGACGTCGACCCGGTGATCCTGCGGGTGGCGTTCGTGGTGCTCACCTTCTTCGGCGGCGCCGGGCTGATCGCTTACGCCGCCGGCTGGCTGCTGCTGCCGATGGACGACGGGTCCGAGGGCGTGATCCGGATGGAGGACCGCAACCGTGCGGTCGTCCTGACCATCGTCACGGTGCTCGCCGGTCTGGCGATCGTCGCGGAGCTCGCCGGGGACGCCTGGGGGCCGTTCTGGTTCCCGTGGCAGCTGGCCGCGGTCGCGGTGATCGCCGCGGTGCTCATCAACCGGCACGAGCGGCGCCGCTCGGCACCCCCGGCGCCGCCCCAGCACGGGCCCCAGTACGGGCCCCAGTACGGGCCTCAGTACGGGCAGCAGTACGGGTACGGCCAGTCCGCCCAGGGCTGGGTCGGCGAGCAGGCGCCGCCGGCAGGCCGGCCGGCTCCCGAGCAGGCACCGCAGCAGACGTGGGTGGCTCCGCCGCAGACATGGATGGCGCCGCCGCCCCCGCCGCCCGTGGTCCGGGACCCGCGCCGTCGCGGACCGCGACTGTTCTGGTTCACCGCCGCCCTGGTCACCCTGGCGCTCGGCGTCCTGGGGACCGTCGACCTGGCGGGGGCCTCCGTGGCCGACGGCGCCTACCCGGCGCTCGCCCTGGGCGTGATCGGCACGATGCTGGTCGTCGGCTCCTTCTTCGGCCGCGCCGGCGGGCTCATCCTGGTCGGCCTGCTCACCGTGCCGGTCCTCCTCGGCGCGACCGCCGCCGACCGGATCGACACCGAGCCGCTGCAGGAGGCGCCGACGAGCGCGGCGTCGCTGGACCCGTCGTACCGGATGGGCGTCGGCGAGCTGGTCATCGACCTGCGCGACATCGAGGACCTCGACGAGCTCGACGGCCGGGTCCTCGACATCACCGTGCAGGTCGGGCGGATCGAGGTGCTGGTCCCCCGCGACCTCACCGTCGAGGCGACGGCCACGGTGCACGGGCCCGGCGAGATCCGGCTCTTCGGGGAGCAGCGCGGCGGGATCGACACGCAGGCCACCGAGACGCACGACGGCGGTCCGGGCAGCCCGGTGCTGCAGCTGGACGCCGAGACCAACCTGGGAGAGATCGTGGTGAGGACCCGATGAGCGAGCACGTGCAGGAGCAGCAGCCGGGGCTCGAGCAGGAGCAGCAGCCGACGATCTGGGAGGCCGGCCGCCACCCGGTCAACATCGGCCAGCTGGTGATGGGCCTGGCGTTCCTCGGTCTGGTCGCGGTGTGGGCGCTGTTCACCACCGACGCCGTGGACGGCGGCGACGTGCGCTGGCTGCTGCCGGTGCCGTTCGTCCTGGCCGGGGCCACGGGCCTGGTGGCCAGCGCCGCCTCCGGCGCCGCCCGACGCGACCGCTGGAGCTAGCCGCGCTCAGACCTCGAGCAGGTCGCGGGCGGCCAGGCAGAGCTCGGGCTGGTCGGTGATCAGCCCGTCGACCCCCATCTCCAGCAGCAGCGCGGCGTAGCCCCGCAGGTCACCGTGACCGGCGGGGCCGTCGCCGCCCCGGAACGCCGCGGGCAGGAAGCGGTCCTCGGCGCGCAGCGTCCACACGTGCACCGAGAGCCACTCGCGGTGCGCGTCGCGGACCAGCCGGGTCGGCAGCACCCGGTCACCGGCGTCGTGGGCCACCAGGGAGTGCCGGGCGCCGATGCCGTCGGCGTACCGCTCCACCAGGGCCAGCCCGGCCGGCGTGACCAGGTCCGCGAAGGTCCGCGGGTCGCCGGTCATCGCCCAGTCCGCGGGCCGCTCGTCGAGCCGCTCGACCAGCTGGATCAGCGGCACCCGGGTCCGGCCGGCCAGCGAGCGCAGCACCGTCGGCTCGAAGCTCATCACGCTGACCCGCGAGCGGCTGTGGTCGCGGCGGTGGCGGCGCAGGTCGTCCAGCAGCGGCTCGGCCAGGTCCAGGCCGAGGGACGCGGAGTGGGCGGGGTCCTTGAGCTCGACCAGCACTCCGGCGCTGCGGCCGTGCCGCGCGGACTCCTCGGCCAGCATCGTGAGGACCTCGTCGAAGGTCGGCACCCCCAGCACCCCGTCGTACGCCGCTGAGCCGGCGCGCAGGGCGGGCCAGCGCTCACGCGCACGCAGCAGCCGGACCTCGTCGAGGGTGAGGTCCTCGACGAACCAGCCCTCCACGGCGCGGCCGTCGACCACCCGGGTGCTGCGCCGGTGCGCGAGCTCGGGACGGTCCGCCACGTCGGTGGTCACCGAGAGCTCGCTCTCGTGCCGGGCCACCAGCACCCCGTCGGCGGTGCTCACGAGGTCGAGCTCGATCTCGTCGGCGCCGAGGGCGATGGCGTGACGGTAGGCCTCGAGGGTGTGCTCGGGCCGGTGGCCGCTGGCGCCGCGGTGACCGGCGACGGCCGGCGTGACGGCCAGCGAGGACGTGCGGCGCACCGCGAGCCGGGAGACGGGTGTGGTGGTCACCCCGCCACGGTGCGAGCCCCGACCCTCACCCCGGCGACGCCGGGGTGAACGGTCGGGTGAACGTCAGGTGATCAGTGGCCCCTCAGGGCTCCTCAGTGGCCCTCGAGGCCGGTGATGCGCAGACCGGCGTGGGTCTTGTACTTGCGGTTGATCGAGATCAGCACGGCCGTGAACGGCTCGAGCTGGCGCGCGAGGCGCAGCTTGCCGCCGTCGATGCCGCGGCGACCGGTGACCGAGGCGGCGAGGTCCATCGCGACCTCCTTGGCCTCGAGCACGTCGCCGACGACGAGGACGTCCTCGTCGAGGAAGTCGTCCTCGCCCCACAGCAGGACGGCGGAGACGTTGTGGAAGGCACCGACCACGGTGGCCTCGGGCTGCAGGCGCTGGGCCTCCTCGGCGGCCGAGCCCTCGCCGCCGTCGACGACGCGGCCGTGGGCGCCGCGCTTGTCGAAGGCCAGCGGGTTCACGCAGGAGATGACGGTCTTGCCGGCGAGCGGCAGCGAGGCGACGAGCTCGTCGTGGCCGTCGTAGGGGACGGCGAGCAGCACGACGTCGGCCTGCTCGCAGGCGTCGGCGTTGGCGGCCCCGGTGACGGTGCCTGCACCCTCGACGCCGGCGAGGCGCTCGGTGACCTCGGCCGCGACCGGGACGGCCTTCTCGGCGGCCCGGGAGCCGAGCACCACGTCGTGGCCGGCACGGGCGAAGCGGTAGCCCAGCCCCTTGCCCTGGGGGCCGGTGCCTCCCATGACGGCGACGCGGTAGGTGGTGGGGGTCTCGCTCACGAGTGGTCCTCTCCTGGACGCGGACGGGTCGTGCCGGATCTTCGCACCCGCTGCTCACCCTGCCGACCTGGAGCCACCCCTTGATACCGTCGTGGGCGTGTCCGGCGGGTTCCGCGGTGATGTCCAGGGGTTGCGCGCCGTCGCAGTCCTCACGGTCGTCGCCGCCCACGCGGGGGTGCCCTACCTCCCCGGCGGCTTCGTCGGGGTCGACGTCTTCTTCGTCATCTCCGGCTTCCTCATCTCCGGGCTGCTCTTCTCCGAGCTCCAGCGCGGCGGCACCCTCTCGCTGACCGGCTTCTGGGCCCGGCGGGCGCGGCGCATCCTGCCCGCGGCGACGGTGGTCCTGGTCGCGACGGTCGTGATGTCGCTGTTCTGGACCACGATCATCGACGCCCGCGACGTGCTCGACGACGCCGCCTGGTCCGCGGCGTTCCTCGCCAACGTCCACTTCGCCCAGCAGGGCGTCTACTACTTCGCCGCCGAGACCGGGCCCTCGCCGCTGCAGCACTACTGGTCGCTGGCGGTGGAGGAGCAGTTCTACCTCGTCTGGCCGCTGCTGCTCATCGGCGTGACGGTCGCTGCGCGCGTCCTGAGCCGCCGCGGCAAGCAGCAGCGCCTGGCCCGCGGGTCGGTGCTGGCCGTGCTGCTCGCGGCGACGGCCGCGTCGTTCGCCTGGTCGGTGCACGTCACGCAGACCTCGCCGACGTCGGCGTACTTCTCGACCCCCGCACGCGTCTGGGAGCTCGGCATCGGCGCCCTCGTCGCTCTCGTCGCCCCCCGTCTGGCGTCGCGCCTGCCGCGGCTGCTGGGCTGGCTCCTCTCGCTGGCCGGCGTCGCCGCGATCGCCGCCGCGGTGGTGGTCATCGACGAGACCACGCCCTTCCCCGGGTACGCCGCCGCCCTCCCCGTCCTCGGCACGGCCGCCCTGCTGCTGGTCGGCTCCACGCCCGGGCTGCTCCTCGCCCCGGTCCGGTGGCTGCTGGACAACCCGGTGATGCGCCGGGTCGGCGACTGGTCCTTCTCCCTCTACCTGTGGCACTGGCCCGCGCTGGTCCTCACCGAGCGCAACGCCGGTCGCGAGCTCACCGCCGTCGAGACCGCCGCGGTGGTGCTCGTCGTGGTCAACCTCGCCGCCCTGACCTACCGCTTCGTCGAGCAGCCGTTCCGCCACGGGTTCCCGGCGCGCCGGCTCACGGTGCCCCGCAGCCTGGTCCTCTACCCCGCCAGCCTCGTCCTGGTCGCCGCGACCGTGGGCGGCGGCTGGTGGTGGACCGGCGTCCAGGGCGGCGAGGACGGCGACAACCCGGCGATCACCATCGACGAGGCCGCGCGGCTGGCCGAGCACGAGCGGGCCGTGGCCCTGGTGCGCGCCTCGGTCGAGGCGGCCCGCAACGAGGTCGACATCCCCTCCGACCTCACCCCGAACCTCCTCGACCTGCGCAGCTCGATCGCCGACGTCGGCGCCTGCGACTACGAGGACGCCGACGTCCGCGCGCTGTGCCCGCGCGGGGACAGCTCCGGCGACCGCACCCTGGTGCTGCTCGGCGACTCCCACGCCCGGGCCTGGATCCCGGCGCTGGAGCAGATCGCCTCCGAGCACGGCTGGCGGGCCTACTACCTCGTCAAGCCGCAGTGCCCGGCCGCCCACGTCACGGTGGCGCCGGTCCGCGAGGCCGTCGTCTTCGAGGCCTGCGAGGAGTTCCAGGAGTGGAGCATGGCCACGGTGGCGGCCCTCTCCCCCGACCTCGCGATCGTGGCGTCCTCACCGCCGGTCAACGGCGTCTGGGTCGACGGCGAGCGCCACGAGCAGCTCGACGAGGTGGCCGACGTCCTCGAGGACGGTTACGACTCGCTCTTCGACGAGCTCTACACCGCCGCCGACCGCACCGTGCTGATCCGCGACGTCCCGAAGGCCGGGCACGACCCGGGCGACTGCCTCACCAGCTCGCGGCCCAGCCTGCTGGACTGCATGTTCACCCCCGTCGAGCGCTCGACGCTGCTCGGCGACGTGGCGGTCAAGGTGGCGCTGCTGCACGGTGCCGATGTGGTCGACCCGACCCCCTGGCTGTGCTGGCAGGACCTGTGCCCCGTGGTGATCGGCGGCACGCTGTCCTACCGCGACACCGACCACCTCACCACGGAGTACGCCGCGGCGCTCGCGGGTGCGCTCGGGAGGGCCCTGGGCCTCGCCGACGGGTGACCCACGTCTCCCTCCCGGACCGATCGTGACACTGATACTGTCACGGTCGACGTACACCACCCCGGAGCCGTGGAGGTCCCCATGAAGCTGTCGATGCCGCTCGTCTACGCCGGCAACCCGCGCGAGACCGCCGATCAGGTCGTCGGCCTGGAGAAGGCGGGCCTGGACCTGATCTGGGTCGCCGAGCCGTACGGCTTCGACGCCCCGACCCTGATGGGCTACCTCGCCGCCAAGACCGAGACCGTGCAGATCGGTGCGGGCATCCTCAACGTCTACTCCCGCACCCCCGGCGCGCTGCTGCAGACCGCCGCCGGCCTCGACAACGTCTCCGGCGGCCGCGCGGTGCTCGGCCTCGGCGCCTCGGGCCCGCAGGTCATCGAGGGCTTCCACGGCCTGCCCTACGACCGCCCGCTGACCCGGACCCGCGAGGTCATCGAGGTGCTGCGGATGGGCCTGCGCCACGAGAAGCTCGACTACCAGGGCAAGACGTTCTCGGTGCCGCTGCCCGAGGGCGAGGGCCTGGGCCTGGGCAAGCCGCTGAAGCTGCTCAACAAGCCCGAGCGCCCCAGCGTCCCCCTGTGGGTGGCCGCCCTCGGCGACAAGAACGTCGCGATGACCGCCGAGGTCGCCGACGGCTGGCTGCCGTTCCTCTACTTCCCCGAGAAGGCCCACCAGGTCTGGGGCGAGCCGCTGGCCCGCGGTGCCGCCAAGCGCTCGGCCGACCTGGCCCCGCTGGAGATCTGCGCCGGCGGCATGGTCGCGATCGGCGAGGGCCCGGAGACCAAGGCGCTGCTGGACTTCATGCGGCCGATGTACGCCCTCTACGTCGGCGGCATGGGCGCACGCGACAAGAACTTCTACAACCAGCTGGCCTGCGAGTACGGCTTCGAGAAGGAGGCCAAGGAGATCCAGGACCTCTACCTCTCGGGCAAGAAGAAGGAGGCCGAGGCGCTGGTCCCGCTCGAGTGGCTCGAGGCGGGCAACCTCGTGGGTCCCGAGTCCTACGTCAAGGAGCGCATCGCCGCGTTCAAGGAGTCCGGCGTGACGAACCTGTCGGTCACCCCGGCCAGCGACGACCCGGCCGGCACGATCGCCCAGATCAAGGAGTGGGTGTCCTGAGCACCCGCGGCGCCGCCCCCGTCGCGAGGGTGCGGACCTCGGTCCGCGCCGTCGAGGGGACCTCGGTCCGCGGGAGCGGCAGCCGCAGCTCGGTGCGGACCGCCGGCAGCTGCTCGTCGGCGGTGCCCGCACCACCGGCAGGAGCGGCAGCACCGAGCGGCTCGTCGCGCGTCGGCCGCAGCCGGCCGACCAGGCTCCAAGCGCCGCTGAGCAGCGTCAGCCAGGCCGGGATGCCGACCAGGTAGGTCGGCACGACCAGGAGCGGGTGGACCTGCCAGGCCAGGACCAGCCCGGCCAGGATCGGTGCCACGACCACCATCGCGGCAGCCCCGCCCAGGGCGATGCGTCCGAGCCTCGCCCTGCTGGGTACCTCGTCAGTGGTCGTGCCTGTGCTCATGTCACTGCTCATGCCTGTGTGTCCCCCATGCGCCGCTGGCCTCCAGACAACCAAACGATCGACGTCAAGGAAAAGGCACGGTCCGATGATCGAACAAGTCCGGACGATCCCTCCAGACCAGTCGGACCCCGTTCAAGCACCCGTCTTGGCCGGTGGGCCAGGTCACGTGGTGCGCCGACCGGTCGTTAGCCTGAGTCGATGAACGAGCAGCCCACCCCGCAGCAGGTACGCCGGGCGCTGGCCCGCGTCGAGCGTGGCGCTCGGCTCGACCCGGCCGAGGCGACGGTGCTGCTCGCCGCATCGGGCGAGGACCTGCAGCGGCTGTGCACCGCGGCGGCGCGGGTCCGCGACGCCGGCCTGGAGGCCGCGGGGCGTCCGGGCGTGGTGACGTACTCGCCGAAGGTGTTCATCCCGGTCACGCGGTTGTGCCGCGACCGGTGCCACTACTGCACGTTCGTGGAGACCCCGGGCCAGGCGGCCCGCGAGGGTCGGGCGCCCTACCTCTCCCCCGACGAGATCCTCGCGATCGCCTCCCAGGGGGCGGCGATGGGCTGCCTGGAGGCGTTGTTCACCCTCGGCGACCGGCCCGAGGACCGCTGGCCCGAGGCCCGGGCGTGGCTCGACGAGCAGGGCTACGACTCCACGCTGGCCTACGTCCGCGCGATGGCGGTGCGGGTGCTGGAGGAGACCGGGCTGCTGCCGCACCTCAACCCCGGCGTCATGTCGTGGGAGGAGATGAACCGCCTCAAGCCGGTCTCCCCCTCGATGGGGATGATGCTCGAGACCACCTCGCGGCGGCTCTTCGAGACCAAGGGCGAGGCCCACCACGGCTCCCCCGACAAGGACCCGGCGGTGCGGCTGCGGGTCCTCGAGGACGCCGGGCGCCTCTCGATCCCCTTCACCACCGGCCTGCTGGTCGGCATCGGCGAGACGCTGGAGGAGCGGGCCGACACGATCTTCGCGCTGCGCGCCTCCGCGACCGCCTACGGGGCGATCCAGGAGGTGATCGTCCAGAACTTCCGAGCCAAGCCCGACACCGCGATGCGGCACGCCGACGACCTCGGCCTCGACGAGTACCTCGCCGCCATCGCCGTGACCCGGCTGGTGCTCGGGCCCAAGGCGCGGGTGCAGGCCCCGCCGAACCTCACCGACCTCGCCGAGTGCCACGCGCTGCTCGGCGCCGGCATCGACGACTGGGGCGGCGTGTCGCCGCTGACGCCGGACCACGTGAACCCCGAGCGGCCCTGGCCGTCGGTGGAGCGGCTCCACGAGATCAGCGCCGAGGCCGGCTTCGAGCTGGCCGCACGGCTCACGGTCCACCCGGAGTACGTCCGTGCCTCGCTGGCCGGTGACGCGGCCTGGATCGACCCCCGCGTGCGGTCCCACGTGGCCGCACTGGCCACTCCCGAGGGGCTCGCGCGACCCGGCGTACGACCCGAGGGGCTGGCGTGGCAGGAGCCCGACGGTGGCCTGACGTCGACCGGTCGCACCGACCTGTTCGCCGCCATCGACGCAGAGGGGCCAGGAGGGGGACGCACCGAGGACCGGCGCTCGGACTTCGCCGAGGTCTACGGCGACTGGGAGAGCGTCGGTGCCGCGGCGACCCGCACCGGGGCCCCCGCCGTCCTGCACAGCGAGGGCCGCGAGGCGCTGGCCGCCGCCGAGGCCGACCCGGGCAACCTCTCCGACGAGCACGCGCTGACCCTGATGACCGCCGAGGGGCCGCTGCTGGAGCAGGTGTGCCGACTGGCCGACGACCTGCGCCGCGAGGTCGTGGGCGACGACGTGACCTACGTGGTCAACCGGAACATCAATTTCACCAACGTCTGCTACGTCGGCTGCCGCTTCTGCGCCTTCGCCCAGCGCAAGACCGACGCCGACGCCTACACGCTGTCGATGGACGAGGTCGCCGACCGCGCCGCCGAGGCGTGGGACCTCGGCGCGACCGAGGTGTGCATGCAGGGCGGCATCGACCCCGACCTGCCGGCCTCGGCGTACTTCGACCTCGCGACCGCGGTCAAGCAGCGCGTTCCCGAGATGCACGTCCACGCCTTCTCCCCGATGGAGGTCGTCAACGGCACCGCCCGCACCGGCCTGTCGGTGGAGGACTTCCTGATCAAGGCCCGCGAGTCGGGGCTCGGGTCGCTGCCGGGCACCGCCGCGGAGATCCTCGACGACGAGGTCCGCTGGGTGCTGACCAAGGGCAAGCTGCCCGCCCGCACCTGGATCGACATCGTCTCCACCGCGCACCGCATCGGACTGCCGACGACCTCGACGATGATGTACGGCCACGTCGACAACCCCCGGCACTGGGTCGGCCACCTGCGGGTGCTCTCCCGAATGCAGGACGCCGCGCTCGAGCACGGCGCCGCCCGCTTCACCGAGTTCGTGCCGCTGCCCTTCGTGCACACCTCCGCGCCGATCTACCTCGCCGGCGTCGCCCGCCCCGGCCCGACGATGCGCGACAACCTCGCGGTCCACGCGATGGCCCGGATCCTGCTGCACGGGCGCATCGACAACATCCAGACCTCCTGGGTCAAGCTCGGCGTCGAGGGCACCCGCGCGATGCTGAACGCCGGCGCCAACGACCTCGGCGGCACGCTGATGGAGGAGACCATCTCCCGGATGGCCGGCTCCGAGCACGGCTCGGCCAAGACCGTCGCCGAGCTCGAGGACATCGGCGCCGGCATCGACCGACCCGTCCGCGAGCGCACCACCTTGTACGCCGCCCGCTAGGGGTCTCCCCCACGATGGGGCCATGGCCCTGTCGTGGACGAACGCCCTGATCGCCGCCGGCTCCGCCCTGGGCGGGGCACTGGCGCTGGTGCTGGCCGCGCACGTCGCGTTCCGGCTGCTGGCCCGGCGCTGGCCACCGGGAGCGGCGCTGTCGGACTCCGCGCGCGTGCCGTTCCGCGCCCTCGCCCTGGTCATCGCGGCCAACGGCTGGGTCGCCAGCGTCCGGCCACGCGGGGCCGAGCACTGGGGGTGGTCGGCCGGCGCACTGGGCCTGCGCATCACCGGCATCGTCGTCGGCGCCTGGCTGCTGTGCGCGGTGCTGCTCTTCCTCGAGGACCTCACGCTGGGTCGCGCCCGCACCGACGTCAGGGACAACCGCGTGGCGCGCCGGGTCCGGACCCAGGTGCTGCTGGTGCGTCGCCTCACGGTCGCGGCGGTGGTCGTCGTCGCCCTCGGTGCCATCCTGCTCAGCTTCCCCGGCGTGCGCGCCCTGGGCGCCTCCGTGCTCGCCTCCGCCGGGCTCATCTCCGTCGTGGCGGCCCTGGCCGCCCAGTCCACGCTGGCCAACGTCTTCGCCGGCATCCAGCTGGCCTTCAACGACGCCATCAAGGTCGAGGACGCCGTCATCGTCGAGGGCGAGTGGGGGACCATCGAGGAGATCACGCTCAGCTACGTCGTGGTCCGCATCTGGGACGACCGGCGGATGATCCTCCCATCCACCTACTTCACCACCACGCCGTTCCAGAACTGGACCCGGCGCAACTCCGAGCTGATGGGGTCGGTCGAGATGGACCTGGACTGGCGCGTGGACACCGACCGGCTGCGCGCGCACCTGCCCACCGTGATGGCCGCCGCCGGCGACATGTGGGACGGCCGGGTGTCGCACCTGCAGGTGACCGACGCCGTGGAGGGGTTGGTCCGGGTGCGCGTGCTCGTGACGTCGTACGACGCCCCCACGCTCTACGACCTGCGCTGCCACGTGCGGGAGGCGCTGGTGGGCTGGTTGCGGGAGGAGCAGCCGGACGCGCTTCCCCGCTGGCGGATCGCCTGAGGGGGTGGGACGGTCCGGCCGGTGGCGTGCCTAGGTTGGCTGCATGAGCCAGAGCGAACCGACCGACCTGGATCCCGACGCCACGACCGCCGCGGAGAGCTACGTCGACTACAGCGTCGACGACGAGGACCAGCCCGTCGGGCTGGACAACCTCACCGACGTCGAGGGCGACGTGGAGGACGAGCTCGACCGCGGCTACTCGCCGCCGGAGAAGTACTCACCGGCCCAGGGCTACGGCAACACGCCCTACGAGGAGGCCACCGGTGAGTCGCTCGACCAGCGCGTGGTCCAGGAGGAGCCCGAGCCCGACCCCTACGCCGAGGTCCCGACCGAGAACCTCGACGACGGCGAGGTCGGGGACGAGCGCGCCGGACGGCTCGTCGACCCCGACCAGGGCCTGGGCGAGGACACCGAGAAGGACCTCGTGGGCGACGACGTCGGCATCGACGGCGCCGCAGCCTCCGCGGAGGAGGCAGCGGTCCACGTCGTCCGCGACGAGTGATCGCGAGACAGTAGAACCTGTTCTAGTCCGGCAGTAGGGTGCCGGAGTGCGCTTCAGCCTCAGCACCGCCTACCTGCCCGTGACCGAGCTGCCCGTCCTGGCGCAGGCCGCGGACCGTCTCGGCTACCACGCCATGGCCGTCCCCGACCACGTCGTGGACCTGGAGACCCTCCAGACGCCCTACCCTTATACCGCCGACGGTGAGCGTCGGTGGGACCGGGACGCGGCGTGGCCGGACCCCTGGGTGCTGATCGGGTCGTTGGCGGCAGTGACGACGCGGTTGCGCTTCTTCACCTCCGTCTACGTCCCGGCCATCCGCAACCCCTTCCAGGTCGCCAAGTCGGTGGGCACCGCGGCGGTGCTCTCCGGCGACCGGGTCGCCCTCGGAGTGGGCATCGGGTGGTGCCGCGAGGAGTTCGAGCTGCTCGAGCAGGACTTCCGCACGCGCGGGCGTCGCACCGACGAGGCGCTGCGGCTCATGGAAGCCCTGTGGGCGCCCGGCTGGACCGAGTTCGACGGCGAGTTCCACTCCGCCCCGCGCATGGTCATGGAGCCGACGCCGGGCCGGCGCATCCCGGTCTACGTCGGCGGACTGTCGGAGGTCGCCTTCCGTCGCGCCGCCCGCCACGACGGCTGGGTGGGCGACCTCTACACCGTCGAGGAGGCGGCGGCGCACGCCGCGACCCTCTCCCGGATGCGCGAGGAGGCCGGCAACGAGCGCGACTTCTCGGTCATCACCGCGCTCACCGACGCCTTCACCCCCGAGCAGTTCGCCCGGGCGGGCGAGCTGGGCGTCACCGACGTCATGACGATGCCGTGGGCCTACTACCACGGGCTGGACGTGGGGCTGGAGCAGAAGCTCGACGGCCTGGAGCGCTTCGCGCAGGACGTGCTGCAGCCGCTGGGCGTCCCGGCGGGCGCGGAGGCCCCGGAGATGTAGAGAACCGCTGGTGTCTCGGGTCACCAGCGGTTCATGAAGAACACTAGGCTGCGAGCCGGCGCCTGTCAGGTGAACCGCCCCGAGATCCCGCCATCCGGGCGAACTGGTCCAGCCCACCGAGCCACTACATTGGCTCCGTGAGCACCCCGAGCGAGAAGCCCGAGACCCCGACCGAGCCGACGGCGACGGACCCGAGCGGGCCGAGCGGGCCCACCGGGCCCACCGGGCCCACGAAGGGCTCCGAGCCCGGCAAGCGCGACAGCACCGCCACGCCGGAGAACCCGCTGCGCGGCTCGCGCACCAGCGGCGTGTGGGTGGGCACCGTCGGGCTGGGCCTGCTGCTGGTGCTGCTGGTCGTCTTCATCGCCCAGAACACCGACACGACCACCGTGCGCTTCCTCTCCTTCGAGGGCGAGGCGCCGGTCGCGGTCGCGCTGCTCATCGCCGTCGCCGCGGGCATCCTGCTCACCGCGACGGCGGGGTCGCTGCGGATCCTCCAGCTGCGTCGGCGCACCCGGAAGGTCACTCGAGGCTGAGCTCGACCATCAGCTCGTCGGCGATCTGCTCCAGGGCGGCGCGCAGCTCGTCGAGGCCGGACCCGTCCGGCACGCTCAGCTCGGCGTCGACCTCGAACAGCAGACCACCGGCCATCGGGGCCTCCCGCAGGTCGGTGGCCAGGCTCTCGATGCCGACCCCGTGAGCGGCGATCGTGCGCGAGATCTCCGCGACGATGCCGGGGCGGTCGGTGCCCAGCAGGTGCAGCGCCACACTGGTCGGGGACGACTCCGCGGGAGCGTCGGTGCGGCGTACGTCGACGCGCAGCCCGTCGCCCGCCAGCGCCGCCAGGTCGGCCCCGAGCGCCTCGACCGCACCCTCGGGCACGCTCACCAGCACGATGCCGGCGAACTCACCGGCCAGCCGCGCCATCTGCGACTGCTGCCAGCTGCCGCCGTGCCGCTCGACGGGGGCGGAGACCGCCGAGACCAGCCCGGGACGGTCGGCTCCGATGACGGTCAGGACGAGGTGGGCCTGGGGGCTGCTCATGCGGTGGAGCGTACTGCCGGCTCCGGTCGCGACCCGGCCAGCGGCATCAGCGGTCTCATCGAGGCCACGACGGTCCAGGGCAGCACGTCGACCGCCAGGAGCGCCACCGCGCCGGAGATGACCTTGTCGGCCATCGAGGTGATGACGTTGGCGCTGGCGACGGCCAGCCACAGCGAGCTGACGAACTCGTCGATGATGGCGATCACGTCGTCGGCGCCGTTGCCGGTCTGGCCGTCCAGCGCCAGGATGATCGGCACGGCCAGCACCGAGCAGCACAGGGCCGTGATGGCGCTGAGCCCGAAGAACCGCGGGACGGTGGTGCCCATCCGGAACTTCCGCACGCCGTAGCCCCAGACCAGAGCGCCGGCGACGTTGACGACGGCGAACGGGATGGAGTCGTAGCCGGAGATGCCGACCCCGAGCAGGTTGGTCGACAGGCCCACCCCCGCACCCCACCAGGGGCCGAGGATGATCGCGGCCACGGCGGTGCCGACCATGTCGAGGTAGAGCGGGATCTTGAGCATGTCGACCATCCCGCGGCCGAGCAGGTTGATGGCCAGGCACCCCAGGCACAGCAGCAGTGCCGCCTTCACGGTGGGCGGCGCCGGCGGGGGCGCCGGGGGCTCGCGCTCCGGGGCGGGCTCGGGCTCCGCGGCGGGCGCCGGCTCCCTCACCGGCGTCGGTGCTGCCCCGGCGTGGGCGGTGCGGCAGCGCTCGGCCCACTCGTCGACCTCGGCCTCGCTGGCACCCAGGGCACGGACGATGTCGAGCACGAGCGCGGTGTCC
>Ga0208330_1000465_pt1 | contig 18380 bp, 19 predicted proteins | sample DeeseametaMP1896_FD_184180 | JGI IMG/M metagenome (GOLD analysis project Ga0208330, IMG submission 184180) | Marine microbial communities from the Deep Pacific Ocean - MP1896 (SPAdes) | ecosystem: Environmental > Aquatic > Marine > Oceanic | place: East of Hawaii, North Pacific Ocean | collected...
CGGGGCCGAGGGCGCGTCCTGGCTCAGGGCCCGCCCGCGCCGCAGCTGGGTGCCGGGCGTCGAGCGCCCCGCCGAGCCGGTCGATCGACGCCGGATCGGCATCGGCGTCGGCCTCGCGGCCACCGCGGTGACCGCCTTCGCCCTCCTCGGCGGCCTGCAGAACGGTGAGGCCCCCCTCGACGTCGTCGTCGCGGCCCCGCCCGCCGCGGCCGCCGATGCCCCCGAGGTGCCCGAGGGGCCCGAGGTGGACGCCCCCGAGGTCGTGGTGCTCGCCGGTGCGCGCATCGCGCCCACGGCGGCCGCGCTCGAGCGGTCCGCCGGCACGGAGACGTCGACCGGCTCCGGCGCCGTCTCGACCCCTGCCCCGAGCACCCCGGCGCCCAGCGCGGGGTCGGACCAGCCGTCCGACCCGCCGTCCACGGGGACGCCGGCGCCCGGCACCCCGACCCAGCCCGGACCGGAGCCCGAGCCGGAGCCCGAGCCCGAGCCGCAGTCCCCGCCGCTGGACGTGGCCGTGGACACCGAGACCGGCTCGATCACCGTCACGGTGGGGCTGCTCGGCGAGCCGATCGTCATCAGCACCCCACCCCTGGTGGTTAACAACCGCTAACCTGCGGCGGTAGTCTCGCCGCCATGACTGGCACCCACCCCACCGGCACCCCGTTCGAGCTCTCCCGGGAGCACGAGGAGTTCCGACGCAGCGTCCGTGAGTTCGCGCAGGCCGAGATCGCGCCGCACGCCGCCCAGTGGGACCGCGACCACCACTTCCCGGTGGACGTGGTGCAGAAGATGGGCGCCCTGGGGCTGTTCGGCCTCACCGCGCCCGAGGAGTTCGGTGGCGCGGGGGAGGACGGCGACTTCACCAGCCTGTGCGTGGCGATCGAGGAGATCGGCCGCGTCGACCAGTCGATGGGCATCACCCTGCAGGCCGGCGTCGGCCTCGGGATCAACCCGATCCTGACCTACGGCACCGACGCCCAGAAGGAGCAGTGGCTGCCCGCGCTCGTGGCCGGTGAGCAGCTGGCCGGGTTCGGTCTCACCGAGCCCGGAGCCGGCTCCGACGCCGGTGCCACCCGCACGAGGGCCGAGCTCGTGAACGGCGAGTGGGTCGTCAACGGCGCCAAGCAGTTCATCACCAACTCGGGATCCGCGATCACCTCGCTGGTCACGGTCACCGCGCGCACCGGCACGCGGGAGGACGGCCGGCCGGAGATCTCCGCGATCATGGTCCCCTCCGGCACGCCCGGGTTCACCGCGGAGAAGGCCTACGACAAGCTCGGCTGGCACGCCTCCGACACCCACCCGCTCTCCTTCGAGGACTGCCACGTCCCCGCCGACCACCTGCTCGGGCAGCAGGGCCGCGGCTACGCGCAGTTCCTCGCCACCCTCGACGACGGCCGGGTCGCCATCTCGGCGCTGTCGGTCGGCTGCATCCAGGCCTGCCTGGACATGGCCGTCGAGTACGCCGGTGAGCGCCAGACCTTCGGCGGCCCGATCGGCCGCAAGCAGGGCGTGGCGTTCCAGATCGCCGACCTCGAGGTCATGCTCCACGCGTCGCGGATGCTGACGTACCGGGCCGCGGCGCTGAAGGACGCGGGTGCGCCGTACCAGGAGTTCAAGCAGGCGGCCGCGGTCGCCAAGCTCTACTCCACCGAGTCGGCGGTGACCGCCACCCGCATCGCCACCCAGGTCTTCGGCGGCTACGGCTTCATGGAGGAGTACCCCGTCGCCCGCTTCTACCGCGACGCCAAGGTGCTCGAGGTCGGCGAGGGCACCTCGGAGGTCCAGCGGATGCTGATCGCTCGTGGACTGGGTCTGCCGGTCGAGTGAGCCCTGGGCCAGGATGGCCCGGTGAGCATCCGTCGCGAGTTCAGCCGCTCCGCGGTGATCGGGACGGTGGCGTCCCTGGTCGCCGCGGGGCTGTTCAACTGGCTCGTGCACTGGGAGCCGGGCGGCGCCGGTGCGTGGCTCAACGGCTACCCGGTCACCGCGTTCCTGATCGCCAACAGCATCTCGATGCTGCTGACCTACCAGCTCAGCCGTGTCTGGGCCTTCCGCCACCGGGAGGCCACCGGCTTCCTCGGCGGGGCACCGTTGTTCTTCGCGATCAGCACCGCCAGCCTGGTCATCCCGGTGATCTGCCTGTGGGGCAGCCGCAACGTGCTGATGCTCGACTCCGCGCTCGCGGACAACGTCGCGGCCAACGTGGTGGGGCTCTTCCTGGGCTTCCTGACCCGCTTCGCGCTGTTCCGGATGTGGGTGTTCAAGCGCGCGGAGCCCAGAGATCGGTCCACCGGTGACCGAGCTCCCCGACCATCTCCCGCAGCACCGGGAGACTGACGCCCACGACGTTGTGGTGGTCCCCCTCGATGCCACGCACGAAGGCGCCACCGAGCCCGTCGACGGTGAAGGCGCCGGCGACGTGCAGCGGCTCGCCGCGGCCGACGTACGCCGCGACCTCCTCGTCGCTGGGGCTGGCGAAGTGGACGGTGGTGGACGCGGTGACCGACCGCTCCTCTCCGCTGGCGGTGTCGCGCAGGCAGTGACCGGTGCGCAGCACCCCGCTGCGCCCGCGCATCGCGGCCCAGCGCCGGGTCGCCTCCTCGGGGGAGCCGGGCTTGCCCAGGGCCTGACCGTCCAGCTCGAGCACCGAGTCGCACCCCAGGACCAGGGCACCCTCGGGCACCTCGTCCCGCTCCAGGACGGCGCGGCACTTGAGCTCGGCCAGTCCGACGGCCAGCTCGGCGGGCGGTAGCCCGTCCAGCACGGACTCGTCGACGCCGGACACGACGACGACCGGGTCGAGCCCGGCGCTGCGCAGCGTGGCGAGACGGGCGGGCGAGGCGGAGGCGAGCACGAAGGTCGGCACGGCACGGACCGTACCGGCCTCCCGGCAGCGGCATGATGGGAGCATGGCGCTCGTGGGTCGTGGGGAGCACGGGATCGTGAAGGTCCTCCTGGCAGCCGGGGTCGCGGTGGCGCTGGTCGTCGTCGGGGTGCTCCTTGCCCGCGCGCAGGAGTGGGGCCCCTTCGAGGAGGCCGATCCCCAGGCCCGCAACGTCTTCGCCGAGCGCGCCCAGTACGTCGACCCCCTCAACCGCACGCGCCGGGCGGCCGACCAGCTGCGCGCCGACGGGCGGGCCGACGACGCCGACCTGCTCATGCGGATGGCGGCGGTGCCGTCGGGGATCTGGCTCACCCCCGAGCAGTTCCCCCGCGGCACCGTCGGGGAGTACGTCGCCGACCTGGTCGCCACCACCGAGGACCGGGACGATGTGCCGCTGCTCGTCCTCTACGGCATCCCGGGTCGCGACTGCTCCGGAGGGTTCTCCGCCGGCGGGCTGGAGGAGGAGTCCTACCGTCCGTGGGTCCAGGAGGTGGCCGACGCCCTCGCGGCCGCCGATGCGACGGCCGCGGTGGTGGTGGAGCCCGACGCGCTGGCCTCGGCCCCGGAGTGCGACGTGGTCGACCAGCGGGTGCGCCTGCTGGGGGAGGCCGTCGACGTCCTGGCGACCGCGGGTGTCACGACGTACGTCGACGCCGGCCACTCCGACTGGGTCGCGGTGCGGCCGATGGCCCGGATGCTGCGCGACGTCGGGATCGACCGGGTGCGCGGCTTCAGCACCAACGTCTCCAACTACCAGACCGACGCCGACGAGCTCGTCTTCGCCGAGCGGCTCAGCGCGGCGCTGGGCGGCACCCACTGGATCACCGACCGGGGTCGCAACGGCAACGGCGCCACCGAGGTCTGGTGCAACCCCGACGGCCGGGCCCTGGGCAAGCTGCCGGGGTACGTCGCCGACGGCTCCGGGCTCGACGCCTACCTGTGGGTCAAACCGCCCGCCGAGTCCGACGGCACCTGCAACCAGGGGCCGCCCGCGGGGGAGGTCTACCTCGACATGGCGGTCGACCTTGCCCGTGCCGCCGGTTGGTGATCCTTAACCTGCTATAGGCTCCCGCGCATGGAAGGTGCCGACTGGACCGCCGTCATCATCGAGGACGACCCCGACGTCAGGGACCTCATCGATCTGGTGCTGAGCCAGTCCGGCTTCCGCACCGTCCTGGCCGAGGACGGCCTGGAGGGGGTCGACGCCGTCCGTCGCCACAACCCGCTGATCACCACGCTCGACGTCAACATGCCCGGCATGGACGGCTTCGCCGTCGCCAAGCGGCTGCGCGAGTTCAGCAACACCTACCTGATCTTCATCACCGCCCTCGGTGACGAGATCGACGTCGTGACCGGCTTCGAGGCCGGCGCCGACGACTACCTGGTCAAGCCCTTCCGCCCGCGCGAGCTGCGCGCCCGTGCGGACTCGATGCTGCGACGCCCTCGGGGGCGCACCGACGTCGGTGCCACCGCTCCTGCTGCGCCGCCCGCGCCCCCGGTGGAGGAGTCCTGGGCCACCAGGGCGGCGCGGGAGTTCGCCGACGACGCCCCCCGCGGTGGCGCGCACGCCGCCCGGCCGGCGGAGCCGGCGCCGCCGGCCTACCAGCCGCCCGTCCAGCAGCAGCCGGCACCGGTCCAGCCGCCGCCCGTCCAGCAGCAGCCGCCGCCCGTCCAGCAGCAGCCGGCACCGGTCCAGCAGCAGCCCGCCCCGCAGCAGCCGGCCCAGCAGACCTACCTCCAGGCCGTGCCCGGTCAGCCGGTGCCGCCCGTGGCCGCCGGACCCGGAGGTCCCGCGCCCGACGGCGCGTGGATCCGGTTCAACGGCCTCGCGCTCAACAACGAGACGCGGATCGTGACCGTCGACGGCGGGTCGGTCGACCTGACCCGCACGGAGTTCGACCTGCTGGCCTCACTGCTCAGCACCGGCCGCCGGGTGCGCTCGAAGGCCGACCTGGTCCTGACGATGCGCGGTCAGCAGTACGTCACGTCGTACTTCGTCAACGAGGCCGACAAGCGCTCGGTCGAGGTGCACGTGGCCAACCTGCGCCGCAAGATCGGCGACGACTCCACGAACCCCAAGTTCATCGAGACCGTGCGCGGCGTGGGCTACCGGCTGGCCGAGTCGCTCTGAGCCTAGTTGGCGTTGATCGGGATCTCCGCGACCTCGGTCTTCTCCTCGGACTCGAAGATCGCGATCGGGACCGTCTGCTCGACCTCGCGCTGGATGTACTCCGAGCCGCCGGCCTCGGTCTGGATCCACACGGTGGCGGTGAACATCAGGTCGATGCCCCGGGTGTCGAGCGAGGTCGGCTTGATGGCCTGGTTGCGCAGCTCGAAGGCGCCCTTGGGCGAGGTGATGAGCATGCCGTACTTGGTCGAGAGCGGCTCGGGGTCGAAGGTGATGTTCTTGGCGACCGCGTTGAGCTGGTAGGGGCGCTGGGTCTTCCCGCCGCCGCTGGTGATCGTGCGCGAGGTGACCTTGATCTTCGACAGGTAGACCTTGCGCTTGGTGCGGAACGGGTCGCGCAGGTCCTGGGCGAGGTCGTAGGCCTGGAAGGTGAAGGAGAAGAACTTCTTGCCGCGGGGGTACCACTCGTTGGTGCGCGGCGTGGACTTGGTCGGGTAGAGCGTGTAGACGAAGTCGATGTCCTCGGCCCCGTCGACCGAGATGTGGCTCTGGAAGGTGCCGTCGCGGGTGAACTGGGAGTCGTAGACCCGCTCGAGCGCCGGCTCGGTCTCGGCGGGCGTGGGCTCGCTGCCGCCGTTGTCGAGCAGTCCGCAGCCGGTCAGTGAGAGCGAGGCCGCGAGGGCGAGCGCGACGGTCCGCGCGGCCGACCGGCCGCGCGTGGAGCGGTGACTCATGCCTTGTACCCCTTGTAGCGCTTGCTGGCCTTGATGATCATCCAGGCAGTCTGCAGGACAGTGAGCAGCCCGAGCACCCGCCACCCCACGTAGAGGACGTCGGACTTGAGGTCGACGCTCCACGGCCCGAGCTCCCAACCGGCCACCAGCGCGGCGTAGATCGCGCCGGCGATGGCGAAGGGGTACATCCAGGCCGAGCCCTTGCCACGCTCGGCCTTGGCCTGCGCGGCCCAGTTGTCGGACTGCTGGTTGGTGAAGAACTTCCACCACGCACGGACGAAGTGCCCCATCCGCGTGAACATGTAGAGCTCAGCCGGGAAGACGAGCAGCACGAAGAGGTAGTCGCGCTTGTTGCGGAACTCCATCGAGTGCGCCACCCGGAAGTTCAGCCACACCGCGGCCAGCGGCGGGATCAGCCACAGCGGGCTGAACACGAAGGCGTCGAAGAGCAGCGACCAGGCCAGCAGCACCATGAACAGGAACCTGGTGGTCATGTTCTGCACCATCGAGAGGTGCTCGAACCAGCGCAGCCGCAGGTTGGGGTGGAACGGCTGCCCGCGGGTGTCGCCGCGCTGGCCGGGCCACATCAGGTCGATGGCGCCGTAGTTCCACTTCACCTGCTGGGCGTCCAGGGAGCGCAGGGTGTTCATGCCGCCCACGTGGGCACGGGCCCGGGCGGAGATCTTGGTGAGGTAGCCCGCGGACTTGATCTGCAGCGAGAGGAGCGAGTCCTCGACCTCGGAGTCGCTCACCCAGGGGGTGCGCTGGTGGCTGTCGCGCATCACGTCGCGCAGCGCCTGGGTGGAGAAGATGGAGAACTGCCCGCCGAGCACCGCCATGTTGCGGCCCTTGAGGAGGTTCTGCATGTTGAACGCCGAGAACTGGGCGCGCTGCCCGGCGATCAGGAACTTCTCCATCCAGCTGTTCAGCGCGCTGTCGTCGATGGAGTAGACCGCGGAGATGCCGCCGATCCGGTCGTCGCTGGCGATCTCGTCGACCAGGTGCTGGATCGCGTCCGGCTCGGGCGTGGTGTCGCCGTCGACGCCGAGCAGGTAGTCCATGTGCTCGACCAGGGAGTAGCCGTAGTTGAGCGCCCCGACCTTCTTGTCGGGGTTCTTGCCGATGTCGTGGACGTAGATCGTGGTGTGCTGCTCACCGCTGGGGGTCATCCGCGTGTGCGGACCGGCGTAGTGGCTGGCGATCTCGACCGACTCGTCGGAGGTGTTGTTGACGATCAGGTGGATGACGTCGGGCAGGCGGGTCTGCTGGAGCAGCGAGTCCAGCACACCGGCGATCGTCTCGGCCTCGTTGTAGGCGGGGATGATGCAGCCGACGGTGGGACGGTAGGTCGGGATGGAGTCCAGGCCGTCCATGAAGTCGTCGGCGTAGGCCTCCATCCCCGGGTCGGACCGGCGCACGTAGTCGGGCACGGCCGAGGAGTGCGCGGGGGGCGCCCACGTCTGCGGCTGGCTGTCGAGCCGGGTGTCGTCGCTCATTCGTCCCTCCCGTGGCTGGCGCCCTGTCGGCGCCTCACCACGAGTCTGGGGAGTCGACCTCAAGACCGCGCCCTGTGGAGGCTCAAGATCTCCTCAGGACTTCCTGTGGACGAATGCTAGAGGAACCTCTCAGTGAGGGAGGCCACTTGCGCGCCACGCACCTGCCCCGTGCGGCAGGGTGCGCCGCACCTGGCGGTGCGGCGAGGCCCACTGCGAGCGCGGCGGCGCCGGCGCGGGAGCACCGCCGCCGAGGGCGGAGAGCACCGCCACGACGGCGGCGACCTCCTCCGGCGTCGCGTCGGGGTTGACCACCCGCAGCAGCGGCTTCTGGTCCTCGCTCACAGCGGGATGTTCCCGTGCTTCTTGGCCGGCAGGCTCGCGCGCTTGGTCTTCAGCAGGCGCAGCGCGCGGATAACCTCGACGCGGGTCTCGTGGGGCTGGATGACGGCGTCGATGTAACCGCGCTCGGCCGCGATGTAGGGGTTGGCCAGGGTGGTCTCGTACTCGTCGATCAGCTCGGCCCGCTTGGCCTCGACGTCGCCGCCCTCGGCCTCGATCGCCGCCAGGGTCTTGCGGTGCACGATGTTGGCCGCGCCCTGCGCGCCCATGACCGCGATCTGGGCGGTGGGCCAGGCGACGTTGATGTCGGCGCCGAGGTGCTTGGAGCCCATCACGTCGTAGGCGCCGCCGTAGGCCTTGCGGGTGATGACGGTGACCAGCGGCACGGTGGCCTCGGAGTAGGCGTAGATCAGCTTGGCGCCGCGGCGGATGATGCCGTTCCACTCCTGGTCGGTGCCGGGCAGGAAGCCGGGCACGTCGACCAGGGTCAGGACCGGGATGTTGAAGGCGTCGCAGAAGCGCACGAAGCGCGCGGCCTTCTCGGAGGCGTCGATGTCGAGGGTGCCGGCGAACTGCATCGGCTGGTTGGCCACGACACCGACCGGCGAGCCCTCGACCCGGCCGTAGCCGATGATCAGGTTGGGCGCGAAGAGCTCCTGGACCTCGAGGAACTCGCCGTCGTCGACGATCGAGCCGATGACGTCGTGCATGTCGTAGGGCTGGTTGGCCCCGTCGGGGATGATCGTGTCCAGCGCCCGGTCCTCGTCGGTGATCTCCATGACCGGGTCCTCGGGGAAGGTCGGGAGCTCGTCGAGGTTGTTCTGGGGCAGGTAGGACAGCAGCGCCTTGACGTACTCGATGGCGTCCTCCTCGTCGGACCCCATGTAGTGCGCGTTGCCGGAGCGGGTGTTGTGGGTCCGCGCGCCGCCGAGCTCCTCCATGGAGACGTCCTCCCCGGTGACGGTCTTGATGACGTCGGGGCCGGTGATGAACATCGCCGAGGTCTGGTCGACCATCACGGTGAAGTCGGTGACGGCGGGGGAGTAGACGTGCCCGCCGGCGCAGTTGCCCATGATCATCGAGATCTGCGGGATCACGCCCGAGGCGTGGACGTTGCGGCGGAAGATCTCGCCGTAGAGACCGAGGGAGACCACGCCCTCCTGGATGCGGGCGCCGGCGCCCTCGTTGATGCCGATGATCGGGCAGCCGGTCTTGATGGCCAGGTCCATGACCTTGACGATCTTCTCGCCGTAGACCTCGCCCAGCGAGCCGCCGAAGACGGTGAAGTCCTGGGAGAACACGCAGACCTGACGGCCGTCGATGGTGCCGTAGCCGGTCACGACGCCGTCGCCGTAGGGGCGGGTCTTCTCCAGGCCGAAGGCGGTCGAGCGGTGGCGGGCCAGCTCGTCGAGCTCGACGAAGGAGCCCTCGTCGAAGAGCATCGCGATGCGCTCACGGGCGGTCTTGCGGCCCTTGGCGTGCTGCTTCTCGACGGCTTTGGCCGACCCGGCGTGCACGGCCTCGTCGAGGCGACGGTCCAGGTCGGCCAGCTTGCCGGCCGTGGTGTGGATGTCGAGGCCCTCGGCCTCGGGGCTCTGGTCCGGCGCTGCGCTCACAGGTGCGACTCTCCTCTGGTCCGTCGGTGCGTCGTGCGCCAATCTAGTGCCCGTGACCGACGCCTCGGACCAGCGCCCACCTGTCGACAACCCCCTCGACCCCGGCCGCCTCGCGTCCCTGGGCGTGGAGGTGCTCCCGCACACGCCGTCGACCAACGCCGTCCTGGCCGAGCGGGCCCGCGAGGGGGCGCCCGAGGGCCTGGTGGTGGCCACCGAGCACCAGACCGCCGGCCGCGGGCGCCTGGACCGCACGTGGGAGACCCCTGCGGGCAGTGCCCTCACCTTCTCCACGCTCCTGCGCCCCGAGGTCCCGCCGGCCACCTGGCCCTGGCTGCCGCTGCTGACGGGGTACGCCGTGGCCAAGGCCCTGGCCGGTGCGGGCTTCGGCGCCGTCCTCAAGTGGCCCAACGACGTCCTCATCGGTGACCGCAAGGTGGCCGGGATCCTCGTGGAGCGCGTCGAGACGCCGGGGGGCCCGGCGGCCGTGGTGGGCATCGGCCTCAACGTGCTGCTGGCCGCGGAGGAGCTGCCGGTGCCGACGGCGACCTCCCTGCTGGTCGAGTCCGAGGGCCTCGGGCACCCCGTGCCCGACCGCACCGTCCTGCTCGCCTCGCTGGTCGACACCCTGCTGGAGTCCTACGGCGCCTGGCAGGCCGGCGTCGAGGACGGGTCCGTCGCACGGCTGCGCGAGTCCTACACCCGGGTCTGCGGCACCGTCGGGCGCGACGTCGAGGTCTCCCTCCCGGACGGCAGCCGACTGGTCGGACGGGCCACCTCGATCGACCAGCACGGGCGCCTGGTCGTGGCCCCGGCCGCCGGGCCCGAGGTGCCCGTGGGAGCCGGCGACGTCGTCCACGTCCGACCCGCCTGAGGGCGCGCCGACGGCCGGAGGTGACATGATCGGGACGTGGCCATCTCACGCACGCTGCTGAGCGAGGGGGAGCGGGTCGTCGTCTCCACGCGCACCCACCCCAAGGCGCTGCTGCTGCCGGTCCTCGCGCTGGTGCTGCTGCTCGCGGTGGGGACGTTCGTGGAGACCCGCGTCGACGGCGACCAGCAGCTGCTGGCGTGGCTCGTCTGGGGCGCTGTCGCGCTGGGCGTCCTGTGGCTGTTCGTGTGGCCGCTGCTGACCTGGCTGGTGGGGCACTACACGATCACCGACCGCCGCATCATCACGCGGACCGGTGTGCTGACCCGCCGGGGCCACGACATCCCGCTGTCCCGCATCAGCGACGTGCAGGTCGAGCGGCACCTCAGCGACCGTCTCCTGGGCTGCGGCACCCTCGTCATCGGTGACGCCAGCCCGGACGGTGCGGTCGCGCTCCCCGACATCCCGCGGGTGCGTGAGGCCCAGGCCCGGCTCAACGACCTGCTGCACGCGCTGCACTCCCGGGGTGGTCGTCATGACGAGGGCGCCTGACCCCGAGCCCGGCTCGGGGGGTGCTCCCACGAGCGGCCCCGTGACCGGCCCCGTGACCGGCCCCGTGACCGGCCCCGTGACCGGCCCCGTGACCGGCCCCCAGCCCGGTGACCTCGAGCAGGCGATCCTGGGCGGGCTGCCCGAGCTGACCGCCCCGGAGCTCGCCGACGCCGCCGGTGTGACCGGCGAGCAGGCGCGCCGGCTCTGGCGGGCGCTGGGGTTCCCGGAGTACCCCGACGACACCCCCGCGTTCCTGGCCGCCGACGCCGATGCGATGCGACTCCTCGCCGGGGTCATGGAGGCCGGCCTGCTCGACATGGACCTGGCCGTCAACCTCACCCGGGCACTGGGCCAGACGATGGCGCGCCTGGCCGACTGGGAGATCTCCTCACTGACCCAGCGGGTCGAGGAGATGACGGCGGAGGGCTCCGGGCGCACACGCGTCGACACGGCCGTGGCGCTGGTCGAGCAGTTCTCACGGCCCTTCGAGGAGCTGCTGATCTACGCCTGGCGCCGTCACCTCGCAGCGGCGGCCGGCCGGATCGAGGCCCTGGCCGACCAGGACGACGAGGACCTGCACGTCACCGACCTCACCGTGGGCTTCGCCGACATCGTCGGGTTCACCGCCCTGTCCAACACCCTCACCGAGGACCGGATCGGCGACCTCGTCGAGCTCTTCGAGATGCGCTGCGCCGACGTCGTGGCCAGTCAACGGGGGCGGGTGATCAAGAGCATCGGCGACTCGGTGCTCTTCGTGAACGACGACACCGTCCGCGCCTACGACACCGCCGAGGGGATCATCCAGGTCATCGGTCGCGACCCGCGGATGCCGGACGTGCGCGTCGGCCTGGCCAGCGGCTCGGTCGTCATGCGGCTCGGGGACGTCTTCGGACCGCCGGTCAACATGGCCGCACGGCTGACCAACGTCGCGCGCCGCAACCGCATCATCATCGACTCCGGCACCGCGGCACGGCTGCCGGCCGACCAGTTCGAGACACGGCGGATGGCCGCGCGGCCGGTCCGTGGCTTCGGGATCGTCGAGCCCGTCGCCGTACGTCGGCACTGACGCCTCCTCCGGCCGGAGGGGGTCTGGACCGCCCAGGGGGATCTGGGGCGAGAACTGACAGGGCCGTCTGTCAAGTTAAGTCATGCGATCGCGTCAATCCCGGTGTCCTCACGCGGCCACGGCGCCGTGGCTACCGCCGAGCCTGGCCCGATGCTGCCCACGGCGGGCCGGGGAGGCGGCCTGGGGACGCCTCTTGGCAGGAAGAGGTCACTGTCAGATCGGGCCAAACCCCTACCGGGGAGTCATTTTGCTTTTTACGATGTGTGGGTGATCAAGGTCCAGGAAATCAGCATCGATCCCACCACCCGCCGCGCCTGGCGCGCAGGAGAGGAGATCACGCTCTCCCGCAAGGAGTTCGACCTCGTTCACGCCCTCATCAGCCGCGCCGGGGACATCGTCACCCGCGAGGAACTGATGCGCGACGTGTGGCACACGTCGTTCTGGACCTCCTCGAAGACCATCGACGTCCACCTCGGCTGGGTCCGACGCAAGCTGGGCGACGACTCGCGCCACCCGCACCTCATCACCACGATCCGTGGCAAGGGCCTGCGCTTCGAGAAGTCCTCGCCGGCCGCCTGACCCCGCGACGCCTCCACCACGGGAGCGGCCCTAGGCTGACCCGGTGCCCGAGTCCCACGCGCCCACCCTCGCCGTCATCGGGGGCGGTCAGCTCGCCCGGATGATGGCCCAGCCGGCCATCGCGCTCGGCCTGCCGTTGCGCCTGCTCGCCGAGGCCGAGGGCGTCTCCGCCGCCCAGGTCGTCGTCGACCAGCTCGTCGGCGACTACCGCGACCTGCCCACGCTGCGTCGCGTCACCGAGGGTTGCCCGGTGGTGACCTTCGACCACGAGCACGTCCCGACCGAGCACCTCCACGCCCTGGAGGCCGACGGCGTCGCGGTGCGGCCCGGCCCCGACGCGCTCGTCCATGCTCAGGACAAGGCCGTGATGCGCCGCCGCCTGGCCGAGCTCGACGTCCCGTGCCCGCGCAACGCCGTCGTGGCCGACGTCGACGAGGTCGTCGCCTTCGGGTTCCCCTGCGTGCTGAAGACCACCCGCGGCGGCTACGACGGCAAGGGCGTGTGGGTCGTGCGGGCGGCTGCCGACTGCGCCGAGGCCTTCGCGGCGGCTGACGCCGCCGGTGTCCGGGTGCTCGCCGAGGAGCTCGTCGACTTCCGTCGCGAGCTCTCCGCGCTCGTCGCGCGCTCCCCGAGCGGCCAGGCCGCGGCGTACCCCGTCGTGGCCTCCACCCAGCTCGACGGGATCTGCCACGAGGTCGTCGCCCCGGCGCCGGACCTCTCCGAGGAGCTCGCGGGCCGCGCGCAGGAGATCGCGCTGCGCCTGGCCGGCGAGCTGGGCGTGACCGGCATCCTGGCCGTCGAGCTCTTCGAGACCACCGACGGGCGCATCCTGGTCAACGAGCTGGCGATGCGCCCGCACAACACCGGTCACTGGACGCAGGACGGTGCGGTCACCTCGCAGTTCGAGAACCACCTGCGCGCGGTCATGGACCTGCCGCTGGGCTCTCCCGCACCGCGCGAGCGGTGGACGGTCATGGTCAACATCCTCGGCGGCCCCGACCCGGAGGTGGGTCGGCTCTACGACGGCTACCCCCACGCCCTCGCGCGCGACCCCCGGCTGCGCGTCCACCTCTACGGCAAGCAGATGCGTCCGGGCCGCAAGGTCGGCCACGTCAACGCCTACGGCGACGACCTCGAGGACTGCCTGGAGCGGGCGCGGCACGCCGCGGCCTGGTTCCGCGGCGACCTCGGCAACGAGAGCGAGTGAGATGAGCGAGCAGGTCACCGGCACGGGGAGCGGCGCCCGGGTCGGCATCGTCATGGGGTCCGACTCGGACTGGCCGGTCATGCAGGCCGCGGCCGAGGCGTGCCGGGAGTTCGACGTGGAGATCGAGGCCGACGTCGTCTCGGCGCACCGCATGCCCCACGAGATGCTCGCCTACGGCGAGCAGGCCGCCGAGCGGGGACTGTCGGTCATCATCGCCGGCGCCGGGGGAGCAGCGCACCTGCCGGGCATGCTCGCCGCCGTCACGCCGCTGCCGGTCATCGGGGTGCCGGTGCCGCTGAAGTACCTCGACGGCATGGACTCGCTGCTCTCGATCGTCCAGATGCCCGCCGGCGTCCCGGTCGCCACGGTCGCGGTCGGCAACGCCCGGAACGCCGGGCTGCTGGCCGTCCGGATCCTGGCCGCCTCCGACCCCGGGCTGCGCGAGCGGATGGTCGCCTTCCAGGCCTCGCTGCGCGACAGCGCTCACGCCAAGGGCGAGGTCGTGCGGCGTGAGGCCCAGCCCGAGCGCCGGCTCGGCTTCTAGCCCGGACGTCTCTCCCGGTGGGCACGGCGGGCGCGCGGGCGCAGGGTCGGCTGGTCGGCCTCGACGCGGCCCGGTTCCTGGCCCTGCTGGGGATGATGGCCACCCACCTGCTGGCCACCCGAAGTGACTCCGGCGACCCCACGTGGGTGGCCGAGGTGCTCTCCGGACGCGCCTCCGCACTCTTCGCGCTGCTGGCCGGGGTCAGCCTGTCCCTGATGACAGGCGGCCCCCGACCGCTGCGCGGCGAGGCGCGCGTGGCCCGCGGCGCCGGGCTCCTGGTGCGTGCCCTGGCCGTGGGGCTCCTGGGCCTGGTCCTCGGTGGGGTCGACTCCGGCGTGGCGGTGATCCTGGCCAACTACGCCGTGCTGCTGGCCATCGGCGTGCTGCTCGTCGGGTGCGGCGCCCGGCTGCTGGCGGTGCTCTGCCTCCTCGCGACCCTGGTCACGCCCGTGCTGCTGTGGTGGGTGCGTCCCGGGCTGCCACCGCGCGGCTACGACAGCCCCTCGATCGAGGGGCTCGAGGAGCCGGGCCGCCTGGTCTCCGAGGTGCTGTTCACCGGCTACTACCCGGTGCTGGTCTGGGTCTCCTACCTGCTGGCCGGGATGGCGCTGGGGCGACTGGACCTGCGTCGGGTGCCGGGGCGGGTGCTCGGCCTGGTCGCCGTGGCGGCGACCCTGGTCGCCGCAGCGGCCGAGCTGGTCTCGGACCGGTTGCTGGCGCGCGAGGGCACGGTCCGCCGGCTCGACCGGGACCTGTGGCTGCTGGTCGGTCGTGACGACGAGGAGGCGCTCGAGCGCCTGCACCGCCTCATCGACACCGGCCTCTACGGCCAGACCCCGGTCGACGGCGCGTGGCAGTGGCTGCTGGTCTCGGCCCCGCACTCCAGCACCACCTTCGACCTGCTCCGCACCGGTGGTGCCGCCCTCGCGGTGGTGGCACTGCTCGTGTGGGCGCTGCGTGCCCTCGACGGCCCCGGCCGAAGCCTCGTCGCCGTCCTCACCGGCGCCGGTGCGATGACGCTGACGCTCTACACCCTGCACGTCCTGATGAGCTCTGACCTCCTCCCACCGGCAGAGGGGCGCCAGGGGACCGTGGTCCAGGTCGGCGTGGTCGTGGTCGCCGGTGCGGTCGTGGCGCTGCTCGGTCGCCGCGGGCCGCTGGAGGGCATGGTCGCGCTCGCCGCGCGCGGCACCGAGCGACTGGTGCGGGGGCCGAGCGGGGGCCGCTGAGGGCCGTCGGTCTGGACCACTGCCCTGCCCGTGCATCGGGCGGTGGTGGCCGGGTACGGACCCGATGTGTTGCGGTCCTCCGCTGCTCGGGGAGGCCGGTGCCGCGTCCCCAACCGTCCCCCCGGGCGGCACCGGCCCCCTCCCCGGAAGGGTGGTATGACCCCCAGTGGCCGTGGGTAACTTCGAGGACATGGCTATCAACCTGAAGTACACGACCCCCGGTCTGGACGAGAAGGACGCCGTGCGCGTCGTCGAGCTGCTCCAGGACCGCCTGTACGCCGCCAACGACCTGCATCTGACGCTGAAGCACGTGCACTGGAACGTCGTCGGCCCGCACTTCATCGCCGTCCACGAGATGCTCGACCCGCAGGTGGAGGAGGTCCGCGGCTTCGCCGACGACCTCGCCGAGCGGATCGCGACCCTCGGTGGCTCGCCGGTGGGCACGCCCGCCGCGATCGTGGAGAACCGCTCGTGGGACGAGTACTCCATCGGCCGCGCGACCACCCAGGAGCACCTCGGTGCCCTCGACGTCGTCTACCAGGGCGTGATCACCAGCTACCGCGAGGCGATCGCCGAGCTCGGCGAGCTCGACCCCGTCACCGAGGACATGTTCATCGGTCAGACCGACAAGCTCGAGCTGTTCCACTGGTTCATCCGCGCGCACCTGGAGGACAAGAGCGGTGAGCTCTCCACCAGCGGTGCCTCCTCGGAGCAGGGCGCGGCGCGCGCCGCCGGCTGACCCACGTCACACCCGCAGTCGCGGGAATCGCCCTCCCGGCCGTCCCGACCGTGCCACCATCGTGGTGTGGGGGACGACCGGGAGGCGCTCACCGCGCGAGTGGGCGAAGCCAGGCGGCGCTCCGAGACCGCCCGGCTGCTGATGCGTGCCCGCGCCTCGTCGGGCGCCGCGCGTACGCGCTACGAGAACGAGGTCGTCTCGCTCAACCTGCCGGTGGCGCGTGACATCGCCCGCAGCTACCGCGGTCGCGGCATCGCCGACGACGACCTCGACCAGGTCGCGAGCCTCGGGCTCGTGAAGGCCGTCCGGGCCTTCGACCCGACGCTGGGCGACGACTTCCTCAGCTTCGCCGTCCCGACCCTGCGCGGGGAGCTGCGGCGACACTTCCGCGACGCCGGCTGGACCGTCCGTCCGCCGCGCTCGGTGCAGGAGACCCAGGCCGCGGTCGTGTCGGCCGAGGCCGAGCTGTCGCAGCGTCTGGGCCGACAGCCCGACGTCGCCGAGATCGCCACCCACCTGGGGCTGTCGGTGCCGCTGGTCCGCGACGCGCTGTCGGCGGACGGCTGCTACGCGCCGGTCTCGCTGGATGCGCCCCGTCCCACCACCGAGGAGTCCCCGGTGGCGCGGCTCGGCGACGTGGACCCGGCGTTCGCCTCCACCGAGGCACGGCTGGCCGTCCTCCCGCTCCTGGTCGGGTTGGGGGAGAGGGAGCGCACGATCGTGGGCATGCGGTTCTTCGACAACCGCACCCAGTCCGAGATCGGTGACGCCGTCGGGGTCTCCCAGGAGCAGGTGTCGCGCCTTCTCGCCGGCATCCTCGCGCGCCTGCGCGAGGCGCTCGAGGAGCCGGTCGAGGCCGGCGCGACCCGTCAGGTCGGGTAGATCCGCGGAGCCTGCGACGCCTTGCGGGTGAACTCGGGCGCCCGCTTGTCCAGGAAGGCGGCCACGCCCTCCTTGCCGTCGCCCATCGACGTCCAGTACATCGCCAGCGAGTCCGAGAGGTGCGCCTCCAACGGGTGCGCCGCGGCACCGTTGCGGTAGACCATCTGCTTGGCCAGGGCCAGCGCCATCGGCGAGCGGTCCTTGACGAAGGAGCGAGCCAGCTCCAGCGCGGTCGGGAGCAGGTCGTCGGGCTCGTGCACCGAGCGCAGCAGACCGCCCTCGAGGGCCTGCTCGGCGGTGAGGACCTCCGCGGAGTAGATCCACTCCAGGGCGCGCTGCGGACCGACCAGTCGCGGCAGGAACCACGTCGAGCAGGCCTCGGGCACGATCCCGAGCCGACCGAAGACGAAGCCGATGCGGGCCTTGGTCGAGGCCAGGCGCAGGTCCATCGCCAGGGTCATGGTCGCGCCGATGCCCACGGCCGGGCCGTTGATGGCGGCGATGACCGGCTTGGGCAGGGCGTGGATCGCGAGCGTGACCTTGCCGCCGGTGTCACGGACCCCCTCGTCGTACGGCGGCTCGTCGTAGGCGGCCCGGAACTCCTCGGGCGTGGGGCGCACGGACTCGTCGAGGCCGAAGACGTTGCCCTCGGCGGAGAGGTCCATGCCGGCGCAGAACGCGCGGCCGGAGCCGGTGACGACCACCGCGCGGACGTCGTCGGAGCGGGCGTCGGTGCGGAAGACCTGCTCGAGCTCGCGGGCCATCGTCAGGTCGAAGGCGTTGAGCGCGTCGGGACGGGTGAGGGTCACGGTGGCGACGCCGTCGGCGTCGACCTGCCAGTCGAGGGTCTCGTAGGTCTTCTCAGGCGTCTGCGTCATGAGGCCAATCCTGACGGAGAGCACAGCTGCTTGCCGATGCGGTCCGTGTCGTCGTCGATGATCGCCTGGAACACGCGCGGCGCGCGCTCGGCGTCCCAGCGCACCGACAGGTCACTGATCGGCACCCCGCACGTCAGGCCGTTCTCGCCGTCGACCTGCGTCATCGCCATCGCCCAGAGGCCGGCCCGGACGGGCGACATGCCCTTGCCGAACTCGACGGTGCGGGTGGCGGCCATGTTGAGGTTCCAGTAGCGCAGCGGGTTGAGCACCGACCACGGCGAGAGGACCTCCGCGCCGACGGCGGAGACGACCTCACGCTGGGCCTGGGCCCGCTGGATGTCACCGAGCCCGGTGTAGAGCTTGCGGGAGCGGGCGTAGCCCAGGGCGGTCTTGCCGTCGGCCTCCTGGCAGCCCTTCTTGACGTCCAGGTTGGCCTGCGGGTCCTTCATCGCCATCTTCGGGCAGATCTCGATGCCGCCGACGGCGTCGACGAGGTCGACGAACCCGCCGATCCCGATCTCGACGTAGTGGTCCACGCGGATGCCGGTGTTGAGCTCGATGGTCTCGGTCAGCAGCTTGGGGCCGCCGAACGCGTAGGCGGCGTTGATCTTGCTGGTGCCGTAGCCGGGCACCTCG
>Ga0208330_1000466_pt1 | contig 18372 bp, 16 predicted proteins | sample DeeseametaMP1896_FD_184180 | JGI IMG/M metagenome (GOLD analysis project Ga0208330, IMG submission 184180) | Marine microbial communities from the Deep Pacific Ocean - MP1896 (SPAdes) | ecosystem: Environmental > Aquatic > Marine > Oceanic | place: East of Hawaii, North Pacific Ocean | collected...
CGGCCAGCGCTGATAGAGATCCTGCAGCACGGCCAGCCGCGCGTCTGGGTCCTCGCCGTCGGCGATCCATTGCTCGAAGGCGCTGCCGGTGCCGTACCAGCCCGGCAGCATCACCCGCGACTGGCTCCAGGCCAGCACCCACGGGATCGCGCGGAGATCCGAGATCTGGGTGGTGGGTTTCCGCGACGTCGGCCGGCTGCCGATGTTCAGCGCACCGATCTCACTGACCGGTGTCGAGGCCTTGAAGTAGTCGACGAATCCAGGTGTCTCGTGCACCAATTCGGCGTAGGCACGCTGCGCCCTGGCAGCGAGATCGTCGAGCACCGCGTAGGCCTCTTCCGACGATTGCCCCAGTCCTTCGGTGTCCAGCAGCGTGGCCTCCAGTGTGGCGGCCAACAGGGTTTCCAGGTTGCGGCGGGCGATCTGCGGCTCGGCGTACTTGGCGGCGATCACCTCGCCCTGTTCGGTCAGGCGCAGCGAGCCCCGCACCGCGCCGGGCGGCTGCGCCAGGATGGCGTCGTAACTCGGCCCCCCGCCGCGGCCCACCGTCCCACCGCGACCGTGGAACAACCGCAGCCGGATGCCGGTCTTGCGGGCAGACTCGACGAGATCCAGTTCTGCGCGGTAGAGCGCCCAGTTGGCCGCCAGGTAGCCGCCGTCCTTATTGGAGTCGGAGTAGCCCAGCATCACCTCCTGGCTGTCGCCCCGCGCGGTGACCACGGCGCGGTACAGCGGAAGGTCCAGCGCCGCCTCCAGGATCGACGACCCGCGTTGCAGGTCGTCGATGGTCTCGAACAGTGGCACGATCCCGACCGCGGCGTACGGCTGGTCACCCGAGGCGTCCAGCAGCCCGGCCTCCTTCAGCAGGATCGCGGGTTCGAGCATGTCCGACACCGACTGGCACATCGAGATGATGTAGTTCGGCACCGCCTGCGGCCCGAACACGTGCACGGCACGGGCGGCGGCCATGACGATGCCCAGCTCCTTGCGCGCCAGCTCGGACAGGTCGGCCTCGGGGCGCACCAGCGGTCGCCGGGTGCCCAGCTCGGCGGCAAGCAGCTCGACGCGCTCCGGCTCGCTCAGCGACACATAGTCGTCGTGCACCCCCGCCCAGGCGAACAACTCGGCGATGACCTCCTCGTGCACGTCGGAGTTCTGCCGCATGTCCAGCCCGGAGAGATGAAACCCGAACACCCGCACCGATTCCCGCAGCCGGCACAACCGGTCGTCGGCGAGCACCGCGCTGCCGTTGGAGCGCAGTGACTCGTCGACCACATCGAGGTCGTCCAGCAGCTCGGCCGGCGTCTGGTAGGGCGACATGCCCAGGTCGAGCTCGTGTTCGGGTTGCTCGTCGAGGATCTGCTGCGCCGTCGCCGTGAGCCGCGCGTGGATGACCCGAAGCGCGCGACGGTAGGGCTCGTCCTCGCGGGCCGGCTCATGGCAGGCGTCGGCGAGGGCGGCCAGCCCGTCGCTGATGTGCACCAGACGCACCGACATCGACAATTCCTGCTCGAGCGCAGTGAGCTCACCGAAGTAGTACGCGAATGCGGTGAACGCGGCGCGGCCGGTGGCCAGCCGCACCACGTCGGCGTTCACGTTCGGGTTGCCGTCCCGGTCGCCGCCGATCCACGATCCGGGGCGCAGGATCGGCTCGGCCAGCAGGTCGGTGTCGGGCCAGCGGGCCTGCAGCGCCGCGCGCACCTGCGCATTGACCTGCGGAATGACCTCGAAGAACGCCGCCGCGTAATACCGCAGGCCGGTTTCGATCTCGTCCTGGATCTTCAGTCTCGACAGCCGGATCAGCGCCGTCTGCCACAGCGTGAGGATGTGTCGGCGCAACTCGGTCTCGATGTCGCGGCCTTCCTCGGTCCTGGTCAGGCCGTGCATCCGCATCCGCATCAGCTCGGTGATGCGGTGCTGGGTGTCGAACACGGTGCGCCGCCGCGTCTCTGTGGGGTGGGCGGTGATGACGGGCGACACCAGCGCCCCGACCAGCGCGTCGGCCACGGTGTCCGGATCCAGGTTCGCCGTGTCGAGTTTGAGGTAGGTGGCGGCCAGGCTGCTGTCCTGGGGCGGTTCACCGGCGGCCTCGTGGACCGCCCGGCGGCGCTCCCGATGGATGTCCTCGGCCACGTTGGCCAGCAGCGCGAAGTGGGTGAAGGCGCGGATGACGGGGATGGCCTGGTGAACGTCGATGCCGTCGAACAACGAGACGATGTCGTCGCGGTCGATTTCGGAGCGACGCACCCGAAACGACTCCACCCGGGCGCGTTCTACCAGGTCGAAGACGGTGTCACCGTTCTGGTCGCGAACGGTCTCCCCCAGGATTGCGCCGAGCAGGCGGATGTCCTCACGCATCGGCTCCGTGGCTTCCCGTCCCACCTGGGTGCGCAGGACAGAACCGATCGGTGCCAACGTGGTATCGGGAGACTCAGCCATCCCCCAAGTATCGAGGGCGAGCCGATCAGTCGCATGACGAGCCCCCTGCGATGACCAAGCCGCGACGCACAACGCCCGGTCACGACGGTGACCCCGCTCCAGACGCACAGAGCCCGGTCACGACGGTGACGTCGGACCGGGCATGCGGTACTGCAGGGTCAGCTGTATTTGATCTGCAGCGCCATCCCGATGATGGCGACCACCCAGATGCCGGTGACGAACAGCGTCAACCGGTCCAGGTTCTTCTCGACCACCGTGGAGCCGGACAGGCTGGACTGCACACCGCCACCGAACAGGCTGGACAGACCGCCGCCCTTGGCGCGATGCAGCAGGACCAGGAGCACAACCAGCACGCTGGTCACGACCAGGATGATCTGCAGGGCCAATTCCATGGCGGCCAGACTACAGGGTGAGCAGTCCGCCCTGAGAAATCGGGCCCGGGTAATCGGCCCTGCGAAATCGGCCCTACGGGAAAGGCCCTACGGAAGAGGCCCGCCCGCGGCGATCGCCGACAGCGTCGCGAACTGCTCGCCGTCCAGCGAGGCACCGCCCACCAGCGCGCCGTCGACGTCCGCCTGCCCGACGATCTCGCCGACGTTCTTGGCGTTGACTGAGCCGCCGTAGAGCACCCGAACGCCGGCAGCTAGCTCCGGCGACGCCAGGTTGCCCAACTCCTGCCGGATGGCCTGGCAGACCTCCTGGGCGTCGGCCGCGCTGGCCACCCGGCCGGTGCCGATCGCCCACACGGGCTCGTAGGCGATCACAGCCTGCCCGATCTGCTCGGCGCTCAACCCGGCCAGCGAGCCCCGCAACTGTTCGACGTTGTAGTCGACGTGGTTGCCGGCCTCACGGACCTCGAGATGCTCACCGATGCAGATGATCGGCACCAGGCCGTGCTTGAACGCGGCGAGCGCCTTCGCGGCGACCAGCGCGTCGTCCTCGTGATGGTAGGTGCGCCGCTCGGAGTGGCCGACCACGACGAACGAACACCCCAGTTTCGCCAGGAAAGCGCCGCTGACCTCGCCGGTGTAGGCGCCCGAGTCGTGCTGGGAGAGGTCCTGGGCACCGTAGGTCAGCCGCAACTTGTCCCCGTCGACCAGCGTCTGCACGCTGCGCAGGTCGGTGAACGGCGGGATGACGGTGACATCGACCTTGTCGAAGTACTTGTCGGGCAGCGAGAACGCGATCTTCTGCACCAACGCGATGGCTTCGAAGTGGTTCAGGTTCATCTTCCAGTTGCCGGCGATCAGCGGCTTTCGCGACACGGTGCCCCCTTCAGGACTCGAGTACGGAGATGCCGGGCAAGGTCTTGCCCTCGAGGTACTCCAGCGACGCGCCGCCGCCGGTGGAGATGTGGGAGAAGCCGTCGTCGGGCAACCCCAGCTGCCGTACCGCTGCAGCCGAGTCCCCGCCACCGACGACGCTGAAGCCGCCCTTGCCGGTGGCGGCGATGATGGCTTCGGCGACGCCCTTGGTGCCAGCGGAGAACGCCGGGAACTCGAACACGCCCATCGGACCGTTCCAGAACACCGTCCTGGCGTTGGACAGCAGCGCGGCGAAGCGCTTCACCGACTCGGGGCCGATGTCGAGGCCCATCTTGTCGTCCGGGATCGCATCGCAGGACACCGTCTCCGGCGGCGAGTCGGCGGCGAACTTCTCGGCGACGACGATGTCCACCGGCAGGTGCAACACGTCGGCGTAGGTGTCCAACAACTTGCGGCAGGTGTCGACCATGCCCTCTTCGAGCAACGATGAACCAACCGAAAGACCCTGCGCGGCAAGGAAGGTGAAGCACATGCCGCCGCCGATGATGAGGCTGTCGGCCTTGGTGGCCAGGTTTTCGATCACGGCGAGTTTGTCGGAGACCTTGGAGCCGCCGAGCACCACCGCGTAGGGCCGTTCGGTGGACTCGGTCAGCTGCTCGAGCACCTTGACCTCGGTCGCGACCAGCGTGCCGGCATAGTGCGGCAGCAGCTTGGCGACATCGAACACCGAAGCCTGCTTGCGGTGCACGACGCCGAAGCCGTCACTGACGAAGGCGCCGTCGTCGCCGACGAGCTCGACGAGCGCCTTGGCCAGCGATTCCCGCTCGGCGTCGTCCTTGCTGGTTTCGCGCGGATCGAAACGGATGTTCTCCAGCAGCAGGATGTCACCGTCGGTCAGTCCCTCGGCGCGGGCCAGCGCGTCGCTGCCGACCACGTCACCGGCGAGCTGTACGTGGCGACCCAGCCGCTCCCCCAGGTCCCTGGCGACCGGTGCCAGCGAGAACTTCGGGTCAGGCTCGCCCTTCGGCCGGCCCAGGTGCGCGGTGACGACGAGCTTGGCGCCGGCGTCACTCAACGCCTTCAGGGTCGGCAGCGAGGCGATGATCCGGCCCGGATCGGTGATCTGCCGGTCGTCGTTCAGCGGGACGTTGAAGTCGGAGCGCACCAACACGCCCCGGCCCGAAACACCCTCTGCCAGAAGATCGGAGAGCGTCTTGACAGCCATCGGGGCTACAGCGACTTACCGACGAGGCCGACCAGGTCGACGAGGCGGTTGGAGTAACCCCACTCGTTGTCGTACCAGGACACCACCTTGGTCTGGTTGTCGATCACCTTGGTCAACCCGGCGTCGAAGATCGAGCTGTGCGGATCGGTGACGATGTCGCTGGAGACGATCGGCGCGTCGTAGTACTTCAGGATGCCCTTGAGCGGTCCGTCGGCCGCCGCCTTCATCGCGGCGTTGATCTCGTCGGCGGTGGCCGACTTGGCCAGCTCCGCGGTCAGGTCGGTGCAGGATCCGGTGGGGATCGGCACGCGCAGCGCGTAACCGTCGAGCTTGCCCTTCAGGTCGGGCATCACCAGGCCGATGGCCTTGGCTGCACCGGTGGAGGTGGGCACGATGTTCAGCGCGGCGGCGCGGGCACGGCGCAGGTCCTTGTGCGGGCCGTCCTGCAGGTTCTGGTCCTGGGTGTAGGCGTGCACCGTGGTCATCAGCCCTTTGACGATCCCGAACTCGTCGTGCAGGACCTTGGCCAGCGGGCCCAGGCAGTTGGTGGTGCAGGAGGCGTTGGAGATGATGTTCTGGCTGCCGTCGTACTTGTCGTCGTTGACGCCGAGCACGATCGTGATGTCCTCGTCGGTGGCCGGCGCGGAGATGATGACCTTCTTGGCACCGGCGTCGAGGTGCCCCTTGGCCTTGTCGGCCTTGGTGAAGATGCCGGTCGATTCGACGACGACGTCCACGCCGAGATCACCCCACGGCAGGGCGGCCGGCCCCTCCTTGACCTCCAGCGCCTTGATCTTGGTGCTGCCGACGACGATGGTGTCGTCGCCTTCGAGGCTGACCTCGTAGGGCAGCCGGCCCAGGATGGAGTCGAACTTCAGCAGGTGCGCCAGCGTCGCGTTGTCGGTGAGGTCGTTGACCGCGACGATCTCGATGTCGGCGTTCTTGCCCTCGGCCTTCTGGGCATCCAGTGCGCGGAAGAAGTTGCGTCCGATACGGCCGAAGCCGTTCACGCCTACCCGGATCGTCACGTGTGTCTCCTCAATGTCGCTCGAACTGCGCTGTCGTTCTCCTGAACTGCTCGGCAGCCAGCCTAGTAGGTGTCGGTGTCGCCCCGCGCGGCCTGGCCCGGACCACTGCTAGCGCACCGCCAAACTCTGGTCGACGTAGGGGTTGCCGAGCCATTTGCGTCGCAACCGCTGCAGTGTGCCGTCCTCTTCGAGCTCGGCCTGGGCCACCTGCAGGCGCGCCAGCAGAGCTTGGTCGGCAGGGTTGACCGCGATGGCGATCTGGTCGGTGGCGATACCGCCAGACTGGACGATCTCGACATTGGGCACCTGGCTGACCAGCCGGGACAACGCCGGAGCCAGTCCGAGCACTGCGTCGCAGCCACCGGCGGTCAGATCGGCGACGGCGGTGCCGACGGCGCCGTAGTCATAGACCCGCACGTGCGCCACGCGGCCCTCGGCGACGAGATGCCCGGCGATCGATTCGCTGGTGCTGCCCCGTTGCACCCCGACGGTCGATCCGACCAGATCGTCGATCGAGCGGACCTGCGGCAGCCGCACGGTGTCGACGGCCAGGCCCTGGCCGGAGATCACGTAGGGCGGCAGGAATGCGACCAGGTGTTCCCGTTCGGGGGTGACGGTCACCGCTGCGGCCACACAGTCGTATTCGCCGGCGGCCAGTCGCGCCAGGACGGCGCCGAAGTCCGCGCTCCCCTCGCCGGCGATGAACTCCACCGATTCGCCCACCGCCGACCCCAGCGCCGTCATCAGGTCGATGTCCAGTCCGCCGCCGGGCATCCCGCTGAAGGGCGGCTCGGGAGACCCGACCCCGACGAGCAATGCAGCCACGCAACCACCGTATAGCCCGATACTCAGCAGATCACCGATTGGGTGATTCCGGCGATCGACGACTTCGTCAACCGGGTCCGCCACCACGTGAGGGTCGAGGACCACCAGTTCGAGGCCATCGACAAGAAGGTGCTCGAGCACCTATTCGATGTCTAGGCGTCCTCGAGCAGGTCGGGGGTGACCGCGGATTCGGTGTCGGGGATACCGTCCTGTTTGGCTTTGCGGTCGGCCATCGAGAGCAAGCGCCGGATACGCCCTGCCACGGCGTCTTTCGTCATCGGCGGGTCGGCGAGGCGACCCAGCTCCTCCAGTGAGGCCTGCCGGTGCGCGACGCGGAGGCTGCCGGCGGCGGCCAGATGATCGGGCACGGTGTCGCCGAGGATCTCCAGCGCGCGTTCGACGCGGGCGGCGGCGGCGACCGCCGCGCGCGCGGACCGGCGCAGGTTCGCGTCGTCGAAGTTGGCCAGCCGGTTGGCCGTCGCCCGGACCTCGCGGCGCATGCGCCGCTCCTCCCAGGTCAGTCGGGTGTCCTGGGCGCCCATCCGCGTCAGCAGTGCGCCGATGGCCTCACCGTCGCGCACCACCACCCGGTCACTGCCGCGCACCTCGCGGGCTTTGGCGCTGACACCGAGCCGCCGCGCGGCACCGACCAGCGCCAGCGCCGCCTCGGGCCCGGGGCAGCTGACCTCCAGCGCCGAGGACCGGCCCGGCTCGGTGAGCGAGCCGTGCGCCAAAAACGCTCCCCGCCAAGCGGCTTCGGCATCGGCGACGCTGCCACCGACGACCTGGGCGGGCAGTCCGCGCACCGGGCGGCCGCGCAGATCGAGCAACCCGGTCTGACGCGCCAGCGCCTCACCGTCCTTGACCACGCGCACCAGGTAGCGGGTGCTCTTGCGGATTCCGGTCGCCGACATAACCTGAACCACCGCGTTGTACCCGTACAGGTCGTAGATGTCCTTGCGCAGCCGACGCGCGATTATGCCCAGATCGACCTCGGCTTCGACGACCACCCGACCGGAGACGATGTGCAGTCCGCCGGCGAACCGCAGCAGTGACGCCACCTCGGCGCGGCGGGCGCTGACCGAATTGACCACCAGCCGGCTCAGTTCGTCTTTGACCTCGGCTGTCATCGCCACGGGTCGTCACCTCTCGGTCCGTTCACTGTCGGTGTGGGCACAGTAGGCGGCACCGCCCTGGGCACCATGCCCCGCCTTCGGACCCCCTCCAACGCCGCGGCCAGTTTCGCCGGGTCATGTAAAGGTGTACCAGGTCTGCAAACGTCAGCAAACTCTACGCGGGCGTCGAGAATCAGCGCCGTGCGGCGCAACTGGTCGCGCTCGCGCTCGCTGGGCACGCTGGTGCTGTCGACGATGATGTCGTGCATGGTGAACTCCGGCGCGTGCTGCGACAGCACGTGGATGTGGCGCTCCACCGAGAAGCCGGCGGTCTCCCCTGGTTCGGCGACCAGGTTGAGCACCAGCGCGCGCCGGGCGGCCGTCGAGCGCAGCGCCGCCGCCAGCTCCGGCACCAGCACGTGCGGAATGACACTGGTGAACCACGACCCCGGACCGAGCACGACGAGATCGGCGTTCATGATGGCGTCGATGGCCTGACGGGTGGCCGGCGGGTCGCTGGGCAGCAGCCGCACCCGCCGCACCTTGCCCACGGTGGTCGCGATGGCCACCTGCCCCCGGATGGCGCGGCTGACCCGCGGATCGGCCTCCAAGCCGACCACGTCGGCTTCGATGCTCAGGCCCGTGGGACACATCGGCAGCACCCGGCCCTTCACGCCCAGGATGCGGCCCAGCTCATCGAGGGCGGCCACGGGGTCCGCGAGGACCTCGCTGAGCCCGGCGAGCATGAGATTGCCGATGGGGTGCCCGGCGAGCGCGCCGCTGCCGCCGAACCGGTGCTGGATGATCGTCGCCCACAACCGACCGTGCGGACTGTCGGAGGCCAACGCCGCCAGAGCCATTCGCAGATCACCGGGGGGTACGACGTCGAGCTCGCTGCGCAGCCGGCCCGAGGACCCGCCGTCGTCGGCCACGGTGACGATCGCGGTGACATGCGGGGTGATCCGCCGCGCCGCCGACAGCGTCGCGTACAACCCGTGCCCGCCACCGAGGGCGACGATGCGGGGACTCATACGTCCCCCTCCCGCGCGGAGAAGCTCACCTGCCGTGCCTCACGTACGGAACAGCTCATTCGCGCCCCAGATCGCGGTGCAGCACGCGCACCGTCAGCGCGTCGCCGCCGGACAACCGGGCGGCCAGGGCCTCGGCCATCGCCACACTGCGGTGCTTGCCGCCGGTACAGCCGATGGCCACGGTCATGTAGCGCTTCCCCTCCCTGCGGTATCCGTCGATGACGACGCCCAACAGCTGATGGTAGGAGTCGAGGAACTCGACGGCGCCGGGTTGGCCGAGGACGTAGTCGCGGACGTCGGGATGCTGGCCGCTGTGGGGGCGCAGCTGGTCCACCCAGTGGGGATTGGGCAGGAACCGCACATCCATCACGGTGTCGGCGTCCATCGGCAAGCCGTACTTGTAACCGAAGGACTCCACGGTGACGTTGGTGTGGGCGACCGTCTCGGCCCCGAAGGCGCGCTCGATGCTCTCGCGCAGCGCCGGAACCGGCAGTGCCGACGTGTCGATGACCAGATCGGCGGCCGCGCGCACCGGCGCGAGCATGGTCCGTTCCGCGGCGATGCCCTCGGCCAGCGTCTGGTTGCCCTGCAGCGGATGGCTGCGCCGGTTCTGCTCGTAACGCCGGACGAGGATGTCGTCGGAGGCCTCCAGGAACAGCACCCGGGGGGTGATGTTGCGTGTCGCCAGCTCGTTGCGCACCCAGTCGAGGTCGCCGGTGAAGCCCCGGGACCGCACGTCCATCACCACCGCGAGTTGGGTGATGCGGGAACCGGCGGCCAGCCCGAGGTCGACCATCCGGGCGATGAGCTCGGGCGGCAGATTGTCGGCGACATACCAGCCGAGGTCCTCGAGCACCTTGGCCGCGGTCCCGCGGCCGGCTCCGGACAAGCCGGTGACAAGGACCACATCGATGTCGCTTCCGACCTCGTCGCCGAGGTCACCCCCGTCAGCGGCGGTGCCGGTGTCGCGCAGTTCCTCGTGCATACCTTGCTCTGTCATCCCGGTGCTGTGCTCCGATCATCGCCGATCACGGGTGCGGACGCCTGCGAAACGGCCGGTGAATCAGGTGTAGCGGCAACCGACCCCTCGGCGGCTGACTCCGTCGGCGGCGCGGCGCCGAGTGCCTCCAGCACGGCCCGGGCCGTCGCAGCGCCGATGCCGGGCACCGAGGTGATCTCCTCGACGCTGGCCTGCTTGAGCCGGGCCAGCGACCCAAAATGGGTGACCAGGGCTTTGCGCCGGTGCTCACCCAGCCCCCGCACCGAATCCAGCGCCGAGGCCGTCATTCGTTTGGAGCGCTTGCTGCGGTGGTAGCTGATCGCGAACCGATGCGCCTCGTCCCGCACCCGCTGCAGCATGTACAGACCGTCGCTGTTGCGCGGCAGGATCACCGGCTCGGCGGGCGAACCGTCGCGTCCGGGGACCCACACTTCTTCCAGCCGCTTGGCCAGGCCGACCACCGCGACGTCGGTCACCCCCAGTTCGTCGAGCACCGACGCTGCCGCGTTGACTTGCGGGGCGCCCCCGTCGACGACGAAAAGGTTGGGGGGGTACGCGAAACGGGCAGGACGAGCGCTTGCGCGAGGACCATCATCCACGCGAGCGCTCGCGCGAGGACCATCATCCACACGAGCGCTCGCGCGAGGACCATCATCCACACGAGCGCTCGCGCGAGGACCATCATCCACACGAGCGCTCGCGCGAGGACCATCATCCACGCGAGCGCTCGCGCGAGCGCCATCGTCCACTGCAGCGCTCCCCTCGTCGACGTCTCCGGAGTCCCGCAGGTGACGGTGGAAGCGCCGCCGTGTCACCTCCGCGATCGACGCGACGTCGTCGGAGCGGCCCTGTCCCGCCGCCTCTCTGATCGCGTAGTGCCGATAGTCGGATTTCTTGGGCAGGCCGTCTTCGAACACGACCAGCGAGGCGACCACGTCGGTGCCCTGGACGTGGCTGATGTCGACGCACTCGATGCGCAGTGGCGCGTCCTCGAGCTCGAGAGCCTCCTGGATGCTCTGCAGCGCAGCGCTTCTCGCAGTGAAGTCACCGGCCCGCTTGAGCTTGTGCTGGGTCAGGGCGTCCTGCGCGTTGCGGTGCACCGTTTCGGCCAGCGCCCGTTTGTCACCCCGCTGAGCAACCCGCAGCGTCACCCGCGAGCCCCGCAGCTGGGACAACCACGTCTCGAGCTCGTCGGAGGTGTCGGGCAGCACCGGCACGAGCACCTGCCGCGGGACCGGGTTGGCCACGTCGTCTCGCCCGCCGTCGGCAGCAGTGCCCAGCGCCGCCTGGTCTCCGTAGAACTGGGTGAGAAACTGCTCGACCAGATACTCCAGCGTGGATTCGCCGGGCTCACCGGACTTTTCGACGACCCAGCCGCGCTGACCACGCACCCGCCCGCCGCGGACGTGGAAGACCTGCACCGCAGCCTCCAGCTCGTCGTCGGCGAAGGCGACGACGTCGGCGTCGGTGCCGTCGCCGAAGACCACCGCTTGTTTCTCCAGCGCGCGGCGCATCGCCGAGATGTCGTCGCGCAGCCGCGCAGCGCGCTCGAAATCGAGGTTGACCGACGCGTCGTTCATCTGCTGCTCCATCTCGCGGACCAGCTTGTCGGTCTTGCCGGCCAGGAAGTCGCAGAAATCACCGACGATGCGGCGGTGCTCCTCGGCGCTGACCCGGCCGATGCACGGTGCGGAACACTTGTCGATGTATCCGAGCAGGCAGGGGCGGTCAATCTGGCTGTGACGCTTGAACACTCCGTTGGAACAGGTTCGCGCGGGGAACACGCGGGTCAGCAGGTCCAGGGTCTCGCGGATGGCCCAGGCGTGGGAGTAGGGGCCGAAGTAGCGCACCCCTTTGCGCCGCGGTCCCCGGTAGACCATCAGGCGCGGGTACTCCTCGTTGAGAGTGACCGCGAGTACGGGGTAGGACTTGTCGTCGCGGTAGCGGATGTTGAACCGCGGATCGAATTCCTTGATCCAGTTGTATTCGAGTTGAAGGGCTTCGACCTCGGTGTTGACGACCGTCCACTCCACCCCGGCCGCGGTCATCACCATCTGGCGGGTACGCGGAGCGAGTCCGGACAGGTCGGCGAAGTAGGAGTTCAGCCGACTGCGAAGGCTCTTGGCCTTGCCGACGTAGATGACCCGGCCGTGGGCGTCCTTGAAGCGGTACACCCCGGGTTCGACGGGAATCGACCCGGGGGCAGGTCGGTACGTCGATGGATCGGGCACAGCTCCCAGGCTACTGCCCCACCCCGACGGCTCGGCTCAGTGAGGGTCGTGACGGGACGCCAGATCGGGCCGATACCGCTGCTCGAGCTCGCGGACCCGGTCCATGGCGTGCACGGCCCGCAACTTGTCCACGGTCTGGATCGCCATCACCGGGACGTACTCGTCGTCGGGCAGGTCCAGGCGCGCCCACCGCGCACCGGGAGGGAACGACACCCCGCACACGTCGTCCCACGCAAACAGCCGGTAGCCGAACAGGTTTCGCACCGCGACACCGGCGGCACCGATACGCAGCCGCGGCCGGGCGAACAGGCACAGAAAGCCCGCGATCACGGCGCCCACGGTGGCGATGGCCACCTGGTCGTAGGTGCGGAAGATCACCCCGGTCGAGCCCACCTTGAGCAGTGCCCCGACCGCGATGTGCGCGACCAGCACGATGGCCGCCGCACTGTAGGCGAAGATCGGCGCCAGGTGCGGTTTGACCTCGAGGTCCCAGTCCGCCCCGGTCATGTCCCCGACCGCAGCCGGCGCAGGGTCAGCGCGGTCGACAGCGCCGCCGCGGCCGCCTGCGCGCCCTTGTCCTCGGCCGAGGACGGCAGCCCTGCCCTGTCGAGCGCCTGGTGCTCGGTGTTGGTGGTCAGCACGCCGTTGGCCACGGGAGTCGACGAATCCAGCGACACCCGCGTCAGCCCCTGGGTGACCGCGTCACACACGTAGTCGAAGTGTGGCGTCTCCCCCCGGATCACCACACCGAGCGCGACGACAGCGTCGTGGGTCGCGGCCAGGGCCTGCGCGACCACTGGGATCTCGATGGCACCGAGCACCCGCACGACGGTCGGATCGGCGATCCCCGCCTCGGCGGCGACCCGGCGCGCTCCTTCGAGCAGCGCGTCGCAGATGGTCTCGTGCCAGGTACTGGCGACGATGGCCAACGTGACGTCGCCGGCCTGCAGCGCGGGCAGATCAGGGACACCGGCGGCTGGACTCATACCGCTCCGCCGAACTCTCCGGGTACCGCCTCGTCGTAGTCCTCCAGGCCCACGAGGTCGTGGCCCATGCGGTCCCGTTTGGTCATCAGGTAGCGGATGTTCTCGGCGTTGGCACGCACCGGCAGCGGGACGCGTTCGATGATGTGCAGGCCGTATCCGTCGAGGCCGACGCGCTTGGCCGGGTTGTTGGTCAGCAGACGCATCGAGCGCACCCCGAGGTCGACCAGGATCTGCGCCCCGGTGCCGTAGTCGCGGGCATCGGCGGGCAGGCCCAGCTTGAGGTTGGCGTCGACGGTGTCATCCCCGGCGTCCTGCAACTGATAGGCCTGCAGTTTGTGCATCAACCCGATGCCGCGGCCCTCGTGGCCTCGCATGTAGAGCACCACGCCGCGGCCTTCGCGCGCCACCATGGCCAGCGCGGCGTCCAGCTGCGGGCCGCAGTCGCAGCGGCGGGAGCCGAACACGTCGCCGGTCAGGCACTCCGAGTGCACGCGCACCAGCACGTCGTGACCGTCACCGTGGGGACCCGCCCCGGGCCCGGCGATATCGCCCTTGACCAGGGCGACATGCTCGACGTCTTCGTAGATGCTGGTGTACCCGACGGCGCGGAACTCGCCGTGTCGGGTGGGGATGCGGGCCTCGGCCACCCGTTCGATGTGCTTTTCGTGCTTGCGGCGCCACTCGATGAGGTCGGCGATCGAGATCAGCGCCAGGTCGTGCTCGTCGGCGAAGATGCGCAACTCGTCGGTCTGCGCCATCGCCCCCTCGTCCTTCTGGCTGACGATCTCGCAGATCGCGCCGGCCGGCTGCAGGCCGGCCATGCGCGCCAGGTCGACGGCGGCCTCGGTGTGGCCCGGGCGCCGCAGCACCCCGCCGTCCTTGGCCCGCAGCGGAACCACGTGGCCGGGTTTGGTGAAGTCGTCGGCCACCGCACCCGGATCGGCGAGCAGCCGCATCGTCGTGGCGCGGTCCGACGCCGAGATCCCGGTTCCGACACCCAGTTTCGCGTCCACCGTGACGGTGTAGGCGGTGCCGTGCTTGTCCTGGTTGACCGCGTACATCGGCAGCAGGCCGAGGCGGTCGCAGATCTCGCCGTCCAGCGGCACACACAGGTAACCGGAGGTGTAGCGCACCATGAACGCGACCAGTTCCGGTGTCGCCTTCTCCGCGGCGAAGATCAGATCGCCTTCGTTCTCGCGATCCTCGTCGTCGATGACGACCACGGCCTTGCCCGCTGCGATGTCGGCCACCGCGCGTTCGACCGAATCCAGCCTCGTCATCTGCACCACCTTGCCGGTCCCGGGGTCTGGAACCACCCTGTCAACACCCTTCAGTATGAACCACGCCTCGAGGCCGGTTATTGCCCGCCGTCCGGCACCGCGCAGGAGGGTGTGATCGCTCACCGCCCGGCGCCGACGAGAGGGTGACCCTCGTCACCCGCGACTTTGCCGGCACCGCCGGTAACCGCGACTTCGCCGGCACCGGAAACAGTCAGCCGGCCCACCCTCAGGTCGACGGGTCGGCGCCCGGCTCGGCGCGGCCGGCGCCCAGCAACCGTTCGACGTATTTGGCGATGACGTCGACCTCCAGGTTCACCGGCGCCCCGACCTCGGCGCGGCCCAGGGTCGTCAGGTCCAGCGTGGTGGGGATCAGCGAAACCTCGAACCAGTCCGGACCCAGGCCTGACACGGTCAGCGAGACGCCGTCGACGGTGATCGAGCCCTTCTCGACCACGTACCGCGACAACGCCGCCGGCAGGGAGACGCGCACCACGGTCCAGTGCTCCGACGGGGTGCGGGACACGATGGCGCCGGTTCCGTCGACGTGACCTTGCACGATGTGACCGCCCAGCCTGCTGCTGATCGCCGCGGCGCGCTCCAGGTTGACCCGCGCGCCGGACACCGCCTCCCGCAAACTCGATCGCTGCAGCGTCTCGGCCATCACATCCGCGGAGAACGAGCCGTCGGCGAGAACGTCGACCACGGTCAGACACACCCCGTTGACCGCGATCGAATCGCCGTGTCCGGCATCTGATGTGACGACCGGACCACGGATGACCAGCCGAGCGGAGTCGCCGAGATCCTCCCTGCTGACGACCTCACCAAGTTCTTCGACGATTCCGGTGAACACGTTGCCAGCGTAGAACGTCGCCGACCGGCGGGCGGCGCCCGCACACCGGCACACCTACTACCATGCAGGACATGCAGACCCGCCTGTTGGCGATCCTCGCCGCCCTTTTCGCCGTTGCCGCCCTTGTCGCGGGGTGCTCCGGCTCCTCCGACGACTCCGCCACAGACCTGCCCGACGCCGCCACCCTGTTGCAGGAGTCCAGCGAGACGACCGCCGGTGAGACCAGCGCACACCTGAAGTTGGCCGTGCAGGGCCAGATCGCCGAGCTGCCCGTCGAGTCGCTCGAGGGCGACCTCACCCAGCGGCCCGCCGTCGCGGCCAAAGGCACCGCCGACATCGTCTTCCTGGGCCAGCGGCTCCAAGGCGTGCAGTTCGTCGTCGCCGACGGGGACCTCTACGCGGCGATCACCGCGGGTGGCAGCCTGTCGAACTTCGGTCCCGCGTCCGACATCTACGACGTGGCGGCGATCCTGAGCCCCGACGCCGGCCTGGCCAACGTGCTGTCCAATTTCTCCGACGCCAAGTCCGACGGCCGCGAGACCGTCGAAGGCGTCACCACCGTCCGCATCACCGGCATGGTCAGCGCCGACGCCGTCAACAAGATCGCCCCGCAGATCGCCGCGACCGCCCCGGTTCCCGGCACCGCCTGGGTCGCCGAGGACGGCGACCACCAGCTGATGCAGGCGCGACTGGAGCCCAGCCCGGGCAACAGCGTGACGATGACGCTGTCGGACTGGGGTGAACCGGTGACCGTCGACAAACCGGCTGTCTGATGCACCGCTCCCCGGTGACGGAGTCGGGCTCGCCGCGATCGGCGACCCCCTCCACCCCGACCAACCGCCGCATCGCCATCAGTGCGGGCAGCCTCGCGGTGGTGCTCGGCGCGCTCGACACCTACGTCGTCGTGACGATCATGACCGACATCATGTCCGACGTCGGGATCGGCATCAATCAGATCCAGCGGGTCACCCCCATCATCACGGGCTACCTGCTCGGCTACATCGCGGCGATGCCGCTGCTGGGCCGGGCCTCGGACCGGTTCGGCCGCAAGATGCTCATCCAGGTCAGCCTGGCCGGGTTCGCGCTGGGCTCGGTGATCACCGCGATGTCCACCGATCTGACAGTGCTGGTTGTCGGCCGCATCATCCAGGGCACGGCCAGCGGCGCGCTGCTGCCGGTGACGTTGGCGCTCGCGGCCGATCTGTGGGCCGCACGCAACCGCGCCGCCGTGCTCGGCGGTGTCGGCGCGGCCCAGGAGCTCGGCAGCGTGCTGGGACCGGTCTACGGCATCACGCTGGTGTGGTTGTTCAATCACTGGCAGTCGGTGTTCTGGGTCAACGTGCCGCTGGCGGCCCTGGCGATGGTGATGATCCACTTCAGCCTGCCGGCGCGCGCCGAAACCGACGATCCGCAGAAGGTCGACGTGGTGGGCGGGCTGCTGCTGGCCGTGGCGCTGGGCCTGGCGGTGGTCGGTCTGTACAACCCGGCCCCGGACGGCCGACAGGTGCTGCCCAGTTGGGGCCCGCCGGTGTTGATCGCGGCGGCCGTGGCGATGGTGGCGTTCTTCGTCTGGGAGAAGTTCGCCCGCACCCGGCTGCTGGATCCCGCCGGAGTGCACTTCCGTCCGTTCCTGGCGGCCCTGGGTGCCTCGCTGGCCGCCGGCGCCGCGTTGATGGTGACGCTGGTCAACGTCGAATTGTTCGGCCAGGGCGTGCTGGGTCAGGACCAGAACCAGGCCGCGTTCCTGTTGCTGCGTTTCCTGATCGCCTTGCCCATCGGCGCCCTGCTGGGCGGCTGGTTGGCCACCAGGATCGGTGACCGCATCGTCGCGTTCGTCGGACTGCTGATCGCCGCCGGGGGCTACCTGCTGATCTCCCAATGGCCGGTCGACCTGCTCGCCGCCCGACACGACCTGGGCTTCGTCAGCCTGCCCGTGCTCGACACCGACCTGGCGATCGCCGGGCTGGGCCTGGGCCTGGTGATCGGGCCTCTGACCTCAGCGACGCTGCGCGTAGTCCCCACCGCGCAGCACGGCATCGCCTCGGCAGCAGTGGTGGTGGCGCGCATGATCGGCATGCTGATCGGGATCGCGGCGCTGTCGGCGTGGGGTCTATACCGCTTCAACCAACACCTGGCGACCATTCCCACCGACCCGAACGCCAACACGCTGGCGCAGCGCCTCGCCGCCGAAGCCGCGCGCGTCCGGGAGGCGTACGTCATGCAGTATTCGGAGATCTTCACGATCACCGCGGTGGTCTGTGTCGTGGGCGCGGTGTTGGGATTGTTGATCGCCGCCCGGCGCGAACATGCCGAGGAACCGGACGAATCAGCGGCCGATCAGCAGCGTTCGAGCCCTCGGCCCATCAGCTGAGGCTCGTCGCGTTCGGTGAGTTCAGTGGGTTTCTCGCTGGTCAGATCCCGCCAGACACCCCAGATTGCGGCCTTGAGGTGGCGCGGATCGACCGGATTGTGGTGGATCCAGCCCTGCAGAGCAGTCATGCTCGATGTCCTTTTCTCGTGCTTTCTCAGCGCAACTCGTCTCTGAAAGCGCGATATTCCCGTCGGCTCGATGACCGACCCCTCCGACATTACCGATCTGAGGGCCGCAAAACGGGGTCGCCGCGCGTGCGGCGACTGTGACACCGCCCACCGTCAGGCCGGTACCAGGCTGAGCAACACATCAGGCCCGACGGCCTGCACCCCGTCGAATTGCCAGCGTTGAGCCTGAGCGATGCTCAGCACGCCGACGTCGTCCACGGCGGTGATCGGCCCACCCAGCAGGATCGGCGCCACGTAGGCCAGGATGCGGTCGATCACACCGGCCCGCAGGAAGGCGCCGGCCAGGGTGGGGCCGCCCTCGACCAGCACGTCGGTGCGGTCCGACAGCGCCCTGAGCACTTCGTGGGGATCCCGGGTGCGGATCACCATGGTTCGCGAGTCATCGTTGAGAACCCTTGCATCCGGCGATATCTCACGTTCGCCCACGACCACACGCAACGGCTGTTTCTCGGCCAGCGCACCGTCGGGGAGGCGGGCGGTCAGGACCGGGTCGTCGACGAACACCGTTCCGGTGCCGACGATGATCGCCTCGGCGGCC
>Ga0208330_1000467_pt1 | contig 18360 bp, 16 predicted proteins | sample DeeseametaMP1896_FD_184180 | JGI IMG/M metagenome (GOLD analysis project Ga0208330, IMG submission 184180) | Marine microbial communities from the Deep Pacific Ocean - MP1896 (SPAdes) | ecosystem: Environmental > Aquatic > Marine > Oceanic | place: East of Hawaii, North Pacific Ocean | collected...
GGTGGAACCGAACTCCGGGCTCATGTTGCCCAGCGTGGCGCGGTTGGCCAGCGGCACCTCGGCCACGCCCTCACCGTAGAACTCGACGAACTTGCCGACGACGCCGTGCTTGCGGAGCATGTCGGTGACGGTCAGCACGACATCGGTGGCGGTCACGCCGGGCTTGATCTCCCCGGTGAGTTTGAAGCCGACGACGCGGGGGATGAGCATGGAGACCGGCTGGCCGAGCATGGCCGCCTCGGCCTCGATGCCGCCGACGCCCCAGCCGAGGACGCCGAGCCCGTTGACCATCGTGGTGTGGCTGTCGGTGCCGACGCAGGTGTCGGGGTAGGCCACCTTGGTCCCGTCGCCCTCGCGGACCATCACGGTGCGAGCCAGGTACTCGATGTTGACCTGATGCACGATGCCGGTACCGGGGGGGACGACCTTGAAGTCGTCGAAGGCGCCCTGGCCCCAGCGCAGGAACTGATAGCGCTCGCCGTTGCGCTCGTACTCGATCTCGACGTTGCGTTCGAAGGCGTCGGCGCTGCCGAACACGTCGACGATGACCGAGTGGTCGATCACGAGCTCAGCGGGGGCCAACGGATTCACCTTGTCGATGTCCCCGCCCAGGTCACCGACCGCCTCGCGCATGGTGGCCAGGTCGACGATGCAGGGCACGCCGGTGAAGTCCTGCATGACCACGCGGGCCGGCGTGAACTGGATCTCGATGCTCGGGTCGGCCGACGCGTCCCAATTGGCGATCGCGTCGATGTGGTCTTTCGTGACGTTGGCGCCGTCTTCGGTGCGCAACAGGTTCTCGGCGAGCACCTTGAGGCTGTAGGGAAGCTTCTCGGTCCCGGGAACGGCGTCGAGGCGGTAGATCTCGTAACTGTGGTCTCCCACCTCGAGCGTGTCGCGTGCTCCGAACGAGTTCACGGATGAATTCTTGGTGCTCACATCAACTCCCGGCTGTATTCATCGCCGCGACGGGCTGTGTCGGCGGCGTCCGTCACCCTAACAGTACGCTTGTCCTGTAAGTAATCCCAGGGTGACTCTAGTGTTGTCGCTGACCGCTGGCGGTGCCAGTCCTGGCCGCTTGTGGGTTACCCAGAAACGCCGCCGACCGTGTCGGCGTCGCCTCGGAGACCGGGTCGGCTACCGTGCTCGTGTGACCGAAGCTCAGTTCGTCGGGTTTCTGCCGGGCTACATCCCGCCCGAGATCGACATGGACCGGGTGCAGAGCGACGTCGCCGACGACGGTATCAGCGTCGCGCCGGCGTATCAGGCCGACATTCCCGCCCTTCGCCAGGTCGTCGCCGACGCCCGCGAACAGGGCATCGACCTCAAGATCGTGGCGATCGACATCAACCCTCCGATCGACACGCCGCTTCGCGACATCGCCACCGAGGTGGGGATGGCGAACCCCGGTTCGACAGTGCTGGCGATGAGCCCCTCGTACGCCGGGACCTACAGCACCGACTTCGATCGGGTCACCCTCGAGGCCGGTGAGGACCTGGCCGAGACCGGCAACCCGGTGCAGTCGTCGACCAATTTCGTCGGCGAGTTGACCGATTCTCACTTTGCGTGGACGCCATTCACCATTGTGGTCATTTTCGTAACCGTCTTGGCCGTCGTGGCGACCCGCATGCTGCAGAAATGGGGCAAACGGGCAAGCGGGTCGAAGGCAGCGTCCACCAGCGTCGATTAAGGGGTTCCGCGCCCTGCGCAAATTCAAACATCACCGTTTGATAACGCGAAATGCAATTACATTGTTGTAATTCGTTACTAAAGTTTCTTTAGCGTCAGATGTGACGTACGGTGCAATCGGTGCTTGATGTTGCAGTAGTGCTTCGTGTTACTTCTGTGATCTTTGTGCTCACTGTGCTCGAGCGCCCGAGAATCTTCCGACACGTTCGCGTGGAGCATTAGGAGACTTGAGTCGGATGAGACGCACCCCTGGCGCCCCCGCTTCGCGGCTGTGTGCAGTGTCCCTGGCGTTCGGCATGGTCGTGACCGTGCCGAACCTGGGGCCCAGCCTGGCACTGGCCCAGCCCGCAAGCTCTGACACCTTGACCGAGCTCGTCACCGAGGTGGCCACCGTCAACCAGAAGCTGCAAAATCTCGGAGCGGCGATCCAGTCGCAGCAGGAGAGTGTCAACAAGGCAATCCTGGACGTCAAGACCGCGCGGGACACCGCCGCGGCCGCGCAGCAGGAAGTCGACGCCAGCGCACAGCGCGTCGAGCAGGCCAACGGCGCGATCACCGACGCCCAGAAGCGATTCGACACCTTCGCCGCCGCGATGTACGTCAACGGCCCGTCGAGTTCGTACTTGACGGCCTCCGATCCGGTCGACATCCTCAACACCGCCGCGGCCGGCGAGACGCTGGCGATCAGCTCCCGCCGGGTCATGAGCGAGTTGCAGAGCGCCCGCGTCGAACAGGTCAACAAGGAGTCCGCGGCGCGCCTGGCCAAACAGCAGGCCGACGCGGCCGTTTCGGCGGCCGAGGCCAGCCAGCAGGACGCCGTCGACGCGCTGACCGGCGCCCAGGAGACGTTCAAGTCCCAGCAGGCCGAGCTCGACCGCCTCACCGCCGAACGTCGACAGGCCCAGGCGAAACTGGCCGAGGCGCGGACACTGGCAGCGCCCAGCAGCCCGGCCGGAGCCGGCCGGCCCGCTGCCGCACCCGGGTCCGCCTCGTCGGGCGCGCCGGCGCCGACCAAGCCGGGTGCGGCCAACCCGAACTGGGACGTCGACCCGGCCACCGGGAACCGTGAGACCGCCTGGGACATGACGCTGCCGCAGATCCCGAGCGCGTTCGTCAGCGGAGATCCGATCCAGATCATCAACGCGGTGATCAAGATCATCACGACGTCGCTGGAGATCACCCAGAACCTGGGCCGCAAGTTCCTGCAGAGCCTGGGCCTGCTGCCCACCGAAACCGGCATCACCAACGGCGCCATCCCGGCCGTGGCAGGTCCGCAGGCCACCGAGTTCGTGATCAAGCGCGGTATGGCGCAGATGGGCGTGCCGTACTCGTGGGGCGGCGGCAACGCGGCCGGACCCAGCCGGGGCATCGACCACGGCGCCGGAACCGTCGGGTTCGACTGCTCCGGGCTGATGCTGTACATGTTCGCCGGTGTCGGCATCAAGCTGGACCACTACTCGGGTTCCCAGTACAACGCCGGACGCAAGATCCCGTCCTCGCAGATGCGCCGCGGCGACATGCTGTTCTGGGGCCCCAACGGCAGCCAGCACGTCGCGATGTACCTCGGCAACAACCAGATGCTCGAAGCGCCCTACACCGGTTCGGTGGTCAAGATCTCGCCGGTCCGTACCAGCGGCATGACCCCCTACGCCGTCCGAATGATCGAGTGGTGATCCCCGTGCGCCGCCTGCTCATCGCTGTCGTGGCCGTCGCCGGTGTCGCGTTCGGCTCGATCGCTCCCGCCTCCGCCCAGCCCGCGGCCGGGCAGTGGGACCCCACGCTGCCCAAGCTCATCAGTGCGGGCGCTCCGGGCGACCCGCTGGCCATCGCCAACGCCTCGCTGGCCGCCACCGCGCAGGCCACCGAGGTCACCATGAACCTCGGGCGCAAATTCCTGCAGACCATCGGTCTGGTGCCCGCCGATGCGCCCGCGAGTGTGGCGCCGGGAACCGTGCGCGGTCCGGCCGCCATCGAATACGCCATCCGGCGCGGCGGCAGCCAGATGGGTGTGCCCTATTCCTGGGGAGGCGGCAAGCCCAGCGGTCCCAGCACCGGGGTCGACTCCGGCGCCAACACCGTCGGATTCGACTGTTCCGGATTCACCCAGTTCTCCTACGCCGGGGTGGGCGTGTTGATCCCGAAGTACTCCGGCGATCAGTACAACACCGGCCGCAAGGTGCCCGTCTCGCAAGCCAAGCGTGGAGACCTGCTGTTCTGGGGACCCGGCGGCAGCCAGCACGTCGCGATGTACCTCGGCGGCGGGAAGATGCTCGAGTCGGCCAGCAGTGCGGGCCGGGTGACCGTGAGCCCGGTGCGCACGGCAGGCCTGCAGCCCTACGCGGTGCGCGTCATCGAAACCTGAGACGCCACGCGCCCGTCGCCCTGAGGCAACCTACACGTCCGTCAACCTGAGTGTGGCCTGAGTTAAAGCTGAGCACCATTGGTGAATGGCTGGGGTACGGCCCGGCTCGCCATGGGCGGCGTCGACGGATTCCGAACCGCCTGGAATAGTTGACGGCGAGCACGGTGCCACAACGGGCCCGTGCCGCACAGACCTGTAGGTACTGCGCTTGTGGAAGGAAGTTTGATGACCGCACCGAGTGGGCCGCCGCAGGGCTCTGGAGGATTTCCCGGGCAGGCCCCGGCACCCGGCTACTCCCCGGGTGCGCATGCCGCACCGAGCGCCGGACAGTCGGGTGCGTCGGGCACCAACGGCGGCATGCAGCACGAGGTGCACACGCTCGAGCGCGCCATCTTCGAGGTCAAGCGGATCATCGTCGGTCAGGACCAGTTGGTCGAGCGGATGCTCGTCGGTCTGCTGGCCAAGGGGCACGTTCTGCTCGAAGGTGTCCCCGGCGTCGCCAAGACGTTGGCGGTCGAAACCTTCGCCAAGGTCGTCGGCGGCACGTTCGCCCGCATCCAGTTCACTCCCGACCTGGTGCCCACCGACATCGTCGGCACCCGGATCTACCGTCAGGGCAAGGAGGAGTTCGACATCGAGCTCGGCCCCTGCGTGGTGAACTTCCTGCTGGCCGACGAGATCAACCGCGCGCCGGCGAAGGTGCAGTCCGCGCTGCTCGAGATCATGGCCGAACGCAAGATCTCCATCGGCGGCCAGACGTTCCCGCTGCCCAGTCCGTTCCTGGTCATGGCCACGCAGAACCCCATCGAGCAGGAGGGCGTCTATCAGCTGCCCGAGGCGCAGCGCGACCGATTCCTGTTCAAGCTCAACGTCGGCTACCCCTCGCCGGAGGAAGAGCGCGAGATCATCTACCGGATGGGCGTGAAGCCGCCGGAGCCCAAGCAGATCCTCAACACCGGTGACCTGCTGCGGCTGCAGGAGACCGCGGCCAACAATTTCGTCCACCACGCGCTGGTCGACTACGTGGTGCGCATCGTCACCGCCACCCGCGAGCCGGAGAAGTTCGGGATGCCCGACGCCAAGGCGTGGATCGCCTATGGCGCCTCACCGCGTGCGTCGCTGGGCATCATCGCGGCGGCCCGGGCGCTGGCCCTGGTGCGCGGCCGCGACTACGTCATCCCGCAGGACGTCGTCGAGATCATCCCCGACGTGCTGCGACACCGCCTGGTGCTCACCTACGACGCGCTCGCCGACGAGGTGTCCTCGGAGACGGTGATCAACCGGATCATGCAGACCGTGGCACTTCCTCAGGTGAACGCCATTCCGCAGCAAGGTCCGTCCGCGTCGCCCGGGGTTCCCGCCGCCGCGGCAGCGGGCGGGCGCTGAGGATGCGTAGGCGGCTCACACGGTGACGGCTCCTTCAGGTCCCTCCGGCTCCACCAACTCCACCCGTTCCATCGACCTGCCCTCTCTGCAGCGCGGGGAGATCCGGGACCCGGCACTGACCGCGGCCCTGCGGAAGCTCGAGTTGACGGTGCGCCGGAAATTGGACGGCGTGCTGCACGGGGACCATCTCGGTCTGCTGCCCGGACCGGGAACGGAACCGGGGGAGTCCCGCAGCTATCAGCCCGGCGACGATGTACGCCGCATGGACTGGTCGGTGACCGCGAGGACGACCCAGCCGCACGTGCGGCAGATGATCGCCGACCGTGAGCTGGAGACGTGGCTGGTCGTCGATGTGTCAGCGAGTCTGGACTTCGGTACCACCGGCTGTGAGAAGCGTGATCTGGCGGTCGCCGCGGCGGCCGCGATCGCCTTTCTCAACAGCGGCGGCGGCAACCGGCTCGGTGCGATCATCTCCAACGGTGACACCATGCGCCGGGTGCCCGCCCTGTCCGGCCGGATGCACGAGCAGGAACTGTTGCGCGCCATCGCGACCACCCCCCGGGCCCCGATGGGTACCCGCGGTGACCTCGCCGCGGCGATCGATGCGCTGCGCCGGCCCGAACGTCGACGTGGAATGGCGGTGATCATCAGCGATTTCCTGGGCCCGATCGACTGGATGCGTCCGCTGCGCGCCATCTCGGGTCGCCACGAGGTGCTGGGGATCGAGATCCTCGATCCCCGTGACATAGAGCTGCCGCCGGTCGGAGACGTGATCCTGCAGGACACCGAGACCGGGCGCACCCGCGAGTTCACCATCGACGAACAGCTGCGCAGCGACTTCGAGCGGGCCGCCGCCGCGCACCGCGCCGAGGTGGCGCGCACGCTGAGGCGTTGTGACGCCCCGCTGCTGACGCTGCGCACCGATCGAGACTGGATCGCCGACGTGGTGCGCTTCGTCGCGAGCCGGCGCCGCGGTGCTCTGGCCTCGGCGCGATGACCAACGAAATGACAACGAGCACATGACTTTACCGTTCTTCGGCCCGATGTCGCTGACAGGCTTCGAGCATCCCTGGTTCTTCCTGTTCCTCCTGGTCGTCATCGGGCTGGTCGCGCTCTACGTGATCGTTCAGATGGCGCGCCAGAAGCGCATGCTGCGGTTCGCCAACATGGAGCTGCTGGAAAGTGTTGCCCCGCAGCGTCCCAGCCGTTGGCGTCACCTGCCCGCGGTGCTGCTGGTGTCCTCGATGGTGTTGTTCACCATCGCGATGGCCGGCCCGACCCACGATGTGCGCATCCCCCGTAACCGTGCGGTGGTGATGCTGGTCATCGACGTGTCGCAGTCGATGCGCGCCACCGATGTGTCGCCCAACCGGCTGGTGGCCGCGCAGGAAGCCGCCAAGCAGTTCGCCGACCAGTTGACCCCCGGCATCAACCTCGGATTGATCTCCTACGCCGGCACCGCCACGGTGCTCGTCTCGCCGACCACCAACCGCGAGGCCACCAAGAACGCCATCGACAAGTTGCAGCTGGCCGACCGCACGGCGACCGGTGAGGGAGTGTTCACCGCGCTGCAGGCCATCGCGACGGTGGGAGCCGTCATCGGTGGCGGAGACGAACCGCCGCCGGCGCGCATCGTGCTTATGTCCGACGGCAAGGAGACCGTCCCGTCGAATCCGGACAACCCCAAAGGGGCCTACACCGCGGCCCGCACCGCCAAGGATCAGGGCGTGCCGATCTCGACGGTGTCGTTCGGCACGCCGTACGGCTACGTCGAGATCAACGAGCAGCGCCAGCCGGTGCCCGTCGACGACGAGATGCTCGCCAAGATCGCCGAGCTCTCCGGTGGTGAGGCGTTCACCGCATCCAGTCTCGAGCAGCTCAAACAGGTGTTCAGCAACCTGCAGGAGCAGATCGGCTACGAAACCATCAAAGGTGATGCGAGCGTGGGCTGGCTGCGGCTGGGTGCACTCGTACTGGCCGGTGCCGCACTGGGCGCGCTGCTGATCAACCGTCGGTTGCCCAACTAGCAGCCGAGCTCGCCGACCTTGATTTCGGATCCGTGCAGTCCACGCACTAAGTTGGCGGCATGACCGACACCTCCGGAGCCGCTCAGGCGGAGACAGCGAACGCCGTCGCCGCATCCACCGCCACCGGCCGGCCGGCCTTTGTCGCGCGGTCTGTGCTGGTCACCGGCGGCAACCGGGGGATCGGGCTGGCCATCGCGCAGCGACTGGCCGCCGACGGCCACAAGGTCGCGGTCACCCACCGCGGCTCCGGTGCCCCGGACGGGTTGTTCGGCGTGCAGTGTGACGTCACCGACAGCGAGGCCGTCGACCGGGCGTTCACCGAGGTCGAGGAGCACCAGGGCCCGGTCGAGGTCCTGGTGTCCAACGCGGGTATCTCTGCGGATGCCTTCCTGATGCGGATGACCGAGGAACGGTTCCAGAAGGTCATCGACGCCAACCTCACCGGGGCGTTCCGGGTGACCCAGCGCGCCTCGCGCACCATGCAGCGCAAGCGCTTCGGCCGCATCATCTACGTGGGGTCGGTCTCGGGCATGTGGGGCATCGGCAACCAGGCCAACTACGCGGCCTCCAAGGCGGGGCTGATCGGGATGGCGCGCTCGATCTCCCGGGAGCTGTCCAAGGCCAACGTCACCGCCAACGTGGTGGCCCCCGGCTACATCGACACCGAGATGACCCGTGCGCTCGACGAGCGAATCCAGCAGGGAGCACTGGATTTCATCCCGGCCAAGCGGGTCGGGACCGCCGCCGAGGTGGCGGGCGTCGTCAGCTTCCTGGCCTCAGAAGACGCCAACTACATTGCCGGCGCGGTGATCCCGGTCGACGGCGGCATGGGTATGGGCCACTAGCGAGGCCTCAGCGGCCCTGACACAGATAAGGACGTTCACATGACTGGCATTCTCGAGGGCAAGCGGATCCTCGTCACCGGCATCATCACCGATTCGTCGATCGCGTTCTACATCGCCAAGGTGGCCCAGGAGGCCGGCGCCGAACTGGTGCTGACCGGGTTCGACCGGATGAAGCTGATCCGGCGGATCTGCGACCGGCTGCCGAATCCGGCGCCGCTGCTGGAGCTCGACGTGCAGAACACCGAACATCTCGACACGCTGGCCGACCGGATCGCGGCGGAGATCGGTGAGGGCAACAAGCTCGACGGCGTCGTGCATTCGATCGGTTTCATGCCGCAGACCGGCATGGGCATCAACCCGTTCTTCGACGCGCCGTACGAGGATGTCGCCAAAGGCATCCACATCTCGGCCTACTCCTACGCCTCGCTGGCCAAAGCGGTGCTACCGATCATGAATCCCGGCGGGGGCATCGTCGGTATGGACTTCGACCCGACCCGCGCGATGCCGGCCTACAACTGGATGACGGTGGCCAAGAGCGCGCTGGAATCGGTGAACCGCTTCGTCGCCCGCGAGGCCGGCAAGGTCGGCGTCCGCTCCAATCTCGTTGCCGCCGGCCCGATCCGGACCCTGGCGATGAGCGCCATCGTCGGTGGCGCGCTCGGTGAAGAGGCCGGGGCGCAGATGCAGCTGCTCGAAGAGGGCTGGGACCAGCGTGCGCCGCTGGGCTGGAACATGAAAGACCCCACACCGGTGGCCAAGACGGTGTGTGCGCTGATGTCGGACTGGCTGCCGGCGACCACGGGCACCGTGATCTACGCCGACGGCGGGGCCAGCACCCAGTTGTTGTGACCATGGAGTTCGACGCTCTGCTGCTGCTTTCGTTCGGCGGTCCCGAGGGGCCCGAGCAGGTCATGCCGTTCCTGGAGAACGTCACTCGTGGCCGCGGCATCCCGCGGGAGCGGCTGGAGTCGGTGGCCGAGCACTACCTGCATTTCGGCGGGGTCTCGCCGATCAACGGGATCAACCGTGCGCTCATCGCCGAGATCGAGGCCGAGCTGGCACGCCGCGGCCGCCAGACACCGGTCTACTTCGGCAACCGCAACTGGGAGCCCTACGTCGAAGACACCGTCACGCAGATGCGCGACAACGGGATCGAACGCGCAGCGGTCTTCACCACCTCGGCGTGGGGCGGCTACTCGGGCTGCACGCAGTACCAGGAGGACATCGCACGCGGACGCGCGGCCGCCGGGGCGGGTGCACCGCAGCTGGTCAAGCTGCGCCAGTACTTCGACCATCCGCTGTTGGTCGAGATGTTCGCCGACGCGATCCGCGACGCGGTCACCACACTGCCCGCCGAACTGCGTGACGAAGCCCGCCTGGTGTTCACCGCGCATACGATCCCCCTGCGTGCTGCCGACCGGTGCGGCCCCGACCTCTACGAACGCCAGGTCGGCTACAGCTGCCGGCTGATTGCCGCGGCCGCGGGCTACCTCGACTATGACCACGTCTGGCAGTCCCGCTCCGGACCGCCGCAGGTGCCGTGGCTCGAGCCGGACGTCGGTGACCATCTGGAGGCATTACAGCGGGCGGGCACCCGAGCGGTGATCGTGTGTCCGGTCGGGTTCGTCGCCGACCACATCGAGGTGGTGTGGGACCTCGACAACGAACTGGCCGAGCAGGCCGCGCAGGCGGGAATCGCCTTCGCGCGGGCCTCCACGCCGAACGCCCAGACCCGCTTCGCCCAGCTGGCGGTCGACCTGCTCGACGAGATGCGGATGGACGCCCCGGCGGCCCGGGTCACCGGGCCGCAGCCGGTACCCGGCTACGGCTGCAGCGTCAACGGTGCGGTGTGCACCCCGGACTGTGAGGTCTGACGGGCGCCGAATCGTCAACCACGCCAGGCGGAATGCAGGATCGCCTCGACGGCAGCCAGCCGCGCCGAGCGGACCACCGCGGTCAGCGGACGCAATGCGTCGCTGGCGACCTGGACCTCCGAGGAACTCTGCAGACCGCTCGGGATCAACCCGGAGCTGACGGTGATGATCGCGTCGACGTGCGCGGCGTTCTCCAACACGCGCACCGCGCGCGCCGGCGAATGGTCGGGCACGCGGTGGGCGAGAGTGGAATCGAGGACCTGCTCGACGAGCCGGCGGGGGTCGCCGATGTCACCGCCGGACGCGCCTGCCCGCAACGCGCCCAGCGCGTCGGCCGCCGAGCGCACCGCGTCGCGCAGGGCGTATTCGGCCTCGCCGAGGTCGAAGTACTCGACGATGACGGGGCCGGGCAGCGAGTACACCGTCCACGACAGGCCACTGGGTTCGGGGTCGAAGATGTCGGGATCGAACATGTCGGTGCCCAGGTCGGTCTCGGGGAAGCCGTCGGGGTACTCGAAGTCGGGGACGAGGCCGACGAGCGCTTCGGGGGGACCGACGAGAACCGCCTCACCGGCGGCGATGGCGTCCCGCCCGAACTGGGTATTGGGCGGCAGGCCCCGGACGTCGCCGGGCACGGGCAGCGCCAGCGTGATCGCCGGCTGCGTGCCGGCGGCCCGGGCCGCGGTGCGCATGGTCTGCAGCAGCGACACCGCACCCGGATCGTCGAGGTCGGGCCACGACAAGCCGGTGCGCTCCGCCGCCGCGGAGTCGTAGGCCGTGACCGAATGCCTTGGTGTCCACAGAGATAACGCGTCCAGGACGTCGTCAGGCGCGGCGGCGCCGGCCAGCCACGAATTGGCCCACACCGAAAGCGAAACACTCGGACACCACATGATGGCTGCAGTGTAGTTGTTCGATGCTGGCCCGGTCGGTCGCGCGATAGGCTGGCGGTATGCCTGTTGCGCTGATCTGGCTGATCGCGGCCCTGGCGTTGGCCGGCGCCGAGGCGCTGACCGGCGATCTGTTCCTGCTCATGCTCAGCGGCGGTGCATTGGCGGCCGCCGGGTCGGCGTGGGTGCTGGACTGGCCGATCTGGGCCGACGGACTGGTGTTCCTGCTGGTGTCGGTGCTGCTGTTGGTCGGCGTCCGGCCGGCGCTGAGACGACGGATGCAATCCGGTCAGGGTCTGCCGGAGCCGGCCCGCGCCCTGGAAGGGAAGAACGCGCTGGTACTCGGCCGCGTGGCGCGCCATGAAGGCCAGGTGAAACTCGAGGGTGAGGTCTGGACCGCGCGCCCGCTCAACGAAAACGATGTGTACGAACCCGGCGACCAGGTCCTGGTCGTGAAGATCGACGGCGCCACCGCGGTGGTGTCGAAGATCGCCTGAGAAGTTCGGCGAGGGAAGGAGCCCCATCATGGACGGCACCATCGCAGGATTGGTCCTGTTGGCTGTGCTGGTCGTGTTCGCCGTGATCGTGGTCGCCAAGTCGGTGGCCCTGATCCCGCAGGCCGAGGCGGCCGTGATCGAGCGACTCGGCCGCTACAGCAAGACCGTGTCCGGTCAGCTGACGTTGCTGTTGCCGTTCGTCGACAAGATCCGGGCCCGGGTGGACCTACGCGAGCGGGTGGTGTCCTTCCCGCCGCAGCCGGTCATCACCGAAGACAACCTCACGGTGCAGATCGACACCGTCGTCTACTTCCAGGTCACCAACCCGCAGGCAGCGGTGTACCAGATCAGCAACTACATCGTCGGGGTGGAACAGCTGACCACCACCACGCTGCGCAACCTGGTCGGCGGCATGACGCTGGAGCAGACGCTGACGTCGCGCGACCAGATCAACACCGCGTTGCGCGGGGTGCTCGACGAGGCCACCAACCGGTGGGGGCTGCGGGTGGCCCGGGTCGAGCTGCGCAGCATCGATCCGCCGCCCTCCATCCAGGATTCGATGGAAAAGCAGATGCGCGCCGACCGGGAGAAGCGCGCGATGATCCTGACCGCCGAAGGCCATCGCGAATCGGCGATCAAGCAGGCTGAAGGTGAGAAGCAGGCCGCCATCCTGTCCGCCGAGGGCGCCAAGCAGGCCGCGATCCTGGCCGCCGAGGCCGACCGCCAGTCCCGCATGCTGCGGGCCCAAGGTGAACGCGCCGCGGCCTACCTGCAGGCGCAAGGCCAGGCCAAGGCGATCGAGAAGACGTTCGCCGCGATCAAGGCGGGCAGACCCACCCCGGAGCTGCTGGCCTACCAGTACCTGCAGACGCTGCCGAAGATGGCCGAAGGCGACGCCAACAAGGTGTGGGTGGTGCCCAGCGACTTCGGTACCGCGCTGCAGGGCTTCACCAAGATGCTCGGCGCGCCGGGCGAGGACGGGGTGTTCCGCTGGACACCGCCACCGGTCGAGGACGATCTGGCCCGTCCGGAGGACGACAGCGAGGCCGTCGCCGACTGGTTCTCCACCGAGACCGATCCGGCGATCGCGCAGGCGGTGGCCAAGGCCGAGGCGGAGGCCCGTTCACCGGTGGACGGTCCGGGGCCGCTGTCGTCGGCGCCACGGAACCCGCAACTGGGCTCGACTCCGTCGGGGGAGAACCAGTGAGCGCGCTGACCTCCCGACGTGCCTACCTGGCGCTGGCCGCGGTCCAGGCCGCCGACGCGGCGGCATGCGTCGGACCCGTGGCGCCGGTGAAGAAGGCGTTCGACGATGTCGGCCTCCCGGAGGAACTGCGCCCGCTCATCCCGGTCGTCAAGGCCGCGAGCGCGGTGGGCCTGCTGTCGGTGGTGCGTTTCCCCGCCCTGGCCCGCCTGACGACGTTCATGTTGACGGTGTACTTCGTGCTGGCGGTCGGATCCCACCTGCGAGTTCGCGACATCAGTCCCAACCTGATCGCGGCGTCGGCGTTTCTGGCGCTCTTCGGCACGATGACCGTCGAGGGCCCCGACCTCAGGGCACGCTGACGGCGTTCTCGGCGCGGCGGTGCCGGCGTATCTCGTAGGCCAGGCCGGCCACGCCGACGCCCGCGGTGCACAGCGAGACCGCCAGCAGCAGCGGGCTCACCCGACCGGTGAGGGCGTCGCCGAGGATCACGACCGCCGCGGTGCCGGGGAGCACCCCGAACAGGGTTGCCAAGGTGTAGGGCAGGACCCGCACCGACGACGCACCCGCGGCGTAGTTCAGCACGGAGAACGGCACCGCCGGGATCAGCCTGGTCGCCAGCACCACCGGCCACCCACGTTCCCGCAACCGCGCGTCGACGGCGTCGATTCTGGGGTGCCGGACCAGGCTGCTGACCTGCCAGCCGGCGGAGCGCACCACGAACAGCGCGATCAGCGCCGACAGCGTGCTCGCGGCCACGGCGATCGGGATCCCCAGCACCGGACCGAACAGCAGCCCCGCGGCCAGCGTGAAGGCGGTGCGCGGGAACGGGAACACCGTCACCACCACGTGTGCGGCGAAGAACGCCAACGGAAACCACGCACCGACCGAGGTCGCCCAGTCGCGCAGCTGGATGGCAGAGGGGATCGGCACCAGCAGCGCAACTGCGACGAGAATCACAATTGCGCACAACACCGCCACGAGCCTGCCGCGGGGGATGGTCGCCAGGGTGCCGAAAAACGCGGCGCGGGCGGTGCGCAGCGTTCTGACGACGGATTTCACGCCTTCCAAGAGTACGGGTGTGCGTGCTCACCGGCTGAAATGTCGCCGTGTGGACTCTGCACACCGGCGTGCGCTGATGTGACGCCCATCATTTAGCCTGATGGCTGTGCAGACACCCAGCGCCGGCTCTGCCGGGGTAGCAGACTCCGATCTGGACCGATGGCGCTCCGCGGTTGCGGGCGTTCTGGCGAAGTCCACGAAGCGGGACCCCGCCGATCTGGGCGCCGAGCCGGAGCGTCTGCTCGATTCGGACACCTACGACGGTTTCCCGGTCCGGCCCCTGTACACCGGCGCCGACGAGCTGGCTGAACCAGCCCTCCCCGGGCACTGGCCCTACGTGCGGGGCGGCGACGCACTGCGTGACGTGAAGGCCGGGTGGAAGGTCGCCGACGTCTACCCGGCGGCCAACGCGGGCGTCGCCGAGGCCAACGGGTCGATCCTGCTGGGGCTGACCGAGGGCATCAGTGCACTGGTGTTGCGCGTCGGTGACGCCGGCGACGCGGTGGCCCCGGCCGATCTCGAGCGTCTCCTCGACGGCGTGTACCTCGACCTCGTCCCCATCGTGGTCGAGCCGGTCGGCGACGCGTTCCGTTCCGCCGCTGACGCCGTGCTGGCCCTGGCGACCGGACTCGATGACGACCAGCGGTCCAGGCTTTCGATCGATCTGGGCGCCGATCCGCTCGTCGCGCCACTGGCCGGCCGGGCCGCGACCGACCTCGAGGACGTCGTCGCGACAGCGACGAAGGCCAGCGCCTACGACGGCCACGTGCGAACAATCACCGTGGACGGACCGGTGTTCCACAACCTGGGCGCCAACGCCGCCTGGGAGCTCGGCGCCGCGATCGCGGCAGGCGTGTCGTGTGTGCGCCATCTGGTCGAGGGTGGTCTGTCGGTTCCGGCCGCGCTGGGACAAGTCGCGTTCCGGTTCGCCGTCGACGACGACCAGTTCACCTCGATCGCAAAACTGCGTGCCGCGCGCCAGATCTGGGCCCGCGTGGCTGAGGTGGTGGGGGAGCGTGACGCCGGTGCGGCGACCGTTCACGCCACCACCTCGCTGCCGATGATGTCGCAGCGGGACCCGTGGGTGAACATGCTGCGCACCACGGTCGCGGCCTTCGCCGCAGCCGTCGGCGGCGCCGACACCGTGCAGGTGCATCCCTTCGACGTGGCGATCGACGGCGGCTTTCCCGGCACCGCACGCAGTTTCGCGCGTCGCATTGCGCGTAACACCCAGTTGTTGCTGCTCGAGGAATCCCACATCGGCCGCGTGCTCGACCCTGCCGGCGGATCGTGGTTCGTCGAGGACCTCACCCGCCGGCTCGCCGAGCAGGCGTGGTCGCACTTCCAGGAGATCGAGGCGCAGGGTGGCTTCGAGGCGGCGCGCGAGCACATCACCGCAGCCATCGCCGAAGTCGCCGAGCGCCGCGCCCGCGACATCGCGCATCGCCGGACGGCGCTGACGGGGGTCAACGAATACCCGGATCTCGCCGAAGTCCCTCTGCCGCAGGGCGATCCGCTGCCGCACGTCCGGCGCTACGCGGCCGACTTCGAAGCCCTGCGCGATCGCTCGGATGCACACCTGCAGAACACCGGCGCACGGCCGGCGGCTCTGCTGTTGCCGCTGGGCCCGCTGGCCGAGCACAACATCCGGGCCACCTTCGCCGTGAATCTGTTGGCCTCGGGCGGGATCGAAGCGGTCAACCCCGGCCCGCTCACCGCCGCCGATGTCGGTGCCGCGGTCGCCGATGCCGCGTCCACCGAGGTCGCCGTCATCTGCGGCACCGACACCCGCTACGCCGACGAGGTCGGCGCTGTCGTCGACGCGGCGAGGGCGGCGGGGGTGGGCCACGTCCTGCTGGCCGGACCGGAGAAGGCTGTCGCGGCGGCGGATTCGAAGCCCGACGGATACCTGACCATGAAGATCGACGCTGTCAGCACCCTGTCGGATCTGCTGACCCGATTGGGGGCCTGAGGTGACTGCGACACAACCCAAGATCCAGAGCTTCGCCGACGTCCCGCTGCACGCCGGGGATGCCGCGGCTTCGCCGACCCACGAGCAGGTGGGCGAACAGGTCTCGGCCGCGGCAGCGGCCCACGGCTACACCGCCGAACAGCTCGACTGGGCCACCCCGGAGGGCATCGACGTCAAGCCCGTCTACATCGCTGCCGACCGCGACGAGGTCGTCGATGCCGGCTTCCCGCTGGCCAGCCTGCCCGGGGAGCCGCCGTTCGTGCGCGGTCCCTACCCGACCATGTACGTCAACCAGCCGTGGACCATCCGCCAATACGCGGGCTTCTCCACCGCGGCGGAGTCCAATGCGTTCTACCGTCGCAATCTGGCGGCGGGACAGAAGGGTCTGTCGGTGGCCTTCGACCTGGCCACCCACCGCGGCTACGACTCCGATCACCCGCGCGTCGCCGGCGACGTCGGGATGGCCGGGGTGGCCATCGACTCGATCCTGGACATGCGCCAGCTGTTCGACGGCATCGACCTGTCCGCGGTGAGTGTGTCGATGACGATGAACGGTGCGGTGCTGCCCATCCTCGCGCTGTACGTGGTGGCCGCCGAGGAACAGGGCGTACCGCCGGAGAAATTGGCCGGGACCATCCAGAACGACATCCTCAAAGAGTTCATGGTCCGCAACACCTACATCTATCCGCCGAAGCCGTCGATGCGGATCATCTCCGACATCTTCGGCTACACCAGCGTGAAAATGCCCAAGTTCAACAGCATCTCGATCTCGGGCTACCACATCCAGGAAGCCGGGGCCACGGCCGACCTGGAACTGGGGTACACGTTGGCCGACGGCGTCGAATACATCAAGGCGGGTTTGGACGCCGGACTGGACATCGACAAATTCGCCCCGCGGCTGTCCTTCTTCTGGGGGATCGGCATGAACTTCTTCATGGAGGTCGCCAAGCTTCGCGCCGGGCGGTTGCTGTGGAGCGAGCTGGTCGGACAGTTCGACCCCAAGAACCCGAAATCGCGTTCGCTGCGGACCCATTCGCAGACCTCAGGCTGGTCACTGACCGCGCAGGACGCCTTCAACAACGTCGCGCGCACCTGCATCGAGGCGATGGCCGCGACCCAGGGGCACACCCAGTCGCTGCACACCAACGCCCTCGACGAGGCGTTGGCGCTGCCGACCGACTTCTCGGCGCGCATCGCACGCAACACCCAGCTGCTGCTGCAGCAGGAGTCCGGCACCACCCGGCCCATCGACCCGTGGGGCGGCTCGTACTACGTGGAGTGGCTGACCCACCAGCTCGCCGAGAAGGCCCGCGCACACATCGCCGAGATCGCCGAGCACGGTGGCATGGCACAGGCCATCAACGAGGGCATTCCCAAGATGCGCATCGAAGAGGCCGCCGCCCGCACCCAGGCCCGCATCGACTCCGGGCAGCAGACCGTCATCGGGGTCAATCGCTACCAGGTCGACGAGGACCACGAGATCGAGGTTCTCAAGGTCGAGAACAGTCGGGTGCGTGCCGAGCAGATCGCCAAGCTCGAGCGGCTGCGTGCCGAACGCGACAACGACGCGACCGAGGCCGCGCTGGCCGAGTTGACCCGGGCCGCGGCGGCGACCGGTACAGCCGGTGAAGACGGCCTGGGCAACAACCTGCTGGCGCTGGCGATCAACGCGGCCCGAGCCCAGGCCACGGTCGGCGAGATCTCCGACGCCCTGGAGAAGGTGTACGGCCGGCACCAGGCCGAGATTCGGACCATCGCCGGCGTGTACCGAGACGAGGTGGGGATGGCCAGCAACGTCAGCAGCGCCACCGAGATGGTGGAGAAGTTCGCCGAGGCCGACGGCCGACGGCCCCGCATCCTGGTCGCCAAGATGGGGCAGGACGGGCACGACCGCGGACAGAAGGTCATCGCCACGGCGTTCGCCGACATCGGTTTCGACGTCGACGTCGGCTCGCTGTTCTCCACGCCCGACGAGGTCGCGCGGCAGGCCGCAGACAACGACGTGCATGTCGTCGGTGTCTCGTCGCTGGCCGCCGGGCACCTGACGTTGGTACCGGCGTTGCGGGACGCCCTCGCCGAGGTCGGCCGCCCCGACATCATGATCGTCGTCGGCGGCGTCATCCCGCCGGGCGATTTCGAGGAGCTCTACGCGGCGGGGGCCACCGCCATCTTCCCGCCCGGCACCGTCATCGCCGATGCCGCGATCGGCCTGCTCGACAAGCTCGCGCACCGACTCGGCTACACCCTCCAGTAGCGCGATGAGCCAATCGGTCAGCGAGCTCGCCGCGGCGATCCGCGACGGTGACCGGTCCGCGCTGGCCCGGGCCATCACGCTGGTCGAATCAACCCGCGCCGATCACCGCCAGACCGCCCAGGAACTGCTGCTCGAGCTCATGCCCGACGCCGGCCGAGCTTTACACGTCGGCATCACCGGCGTGCCGGGAGTCGGTAAGTCGACGTCGATCGAAGCGCTCGGCATCTACCTGATCGAACAGGGTCACCGGGTCGCCGTCCTGGCCGTCGACCCGTCGTCCACCCGCACCGGTGGTTCC